>MDTB01219868.1_pt1 | contig 17304 bp, 18 predicted proteins | sample 811161 | NCBI WGS metagenome assembly MDTB01 (sample SAMN05326650, study PRJNA326480) | marine metagenome | isolation source: seawater | place: Mediterranean Sea | collected 2009
CTAAAACATGAACGATCCATGATGGAGCGCCTTGCAAGTCTCTCCTACGAGAACACAACCGAGCTAACCGTTCAGAACAGAATGTGTCCAGAAATTCTAGAGTTTCCGAACGCTGCGTTTTACAACGGGACACTGAAACTGGGACCGAACGCACCCACTGACGGAACGTTTGAGGTTGTGGCTGTGGAAGGAACAGAAGAGGAGAACGGTACATCCTATCAAAATAAGACGGAAGCAATCGAAGTTGTACGTATCGCAAACCAACTGGCTGAGAAACTGGGGGCGTCAAATGTCACCATCATCACCCCCTACGCCCCTCAGTGCAGGTTGTTACTGGCCGAACGGAGCGGAATAGAAATCCATACTGTGGATTCCTTCCAGGGTAGGGAGAACGAAGCAATCGTTCTCTCATGTGTCAGAGATGGAAGTTCTGGAGTAGGGTTCTGGTCTGACGATCGTCGGTTGACGGTTGCTCTGACGAGAGCCAGACGGCAAATGACGGTAGTTGTGTCGAAACCCGATCAGTGGCCTGGAGGTTGTACAATTTCTAGACTTGTAACGCGTCAAAAAGTCTAAATGAGATTCCTTGTCGAAATGCCCCCAAAAATATCCGTTAAGTTTAGTAAATGAGGGATGAAATGAATCAACCTTTGGGGGGCGAGTTGCAGCCATTATTTGGAGACGACGAGTTTTGTCTCCCTCATTTACCCTTGAGCCCCCCTCCTCATTTTTCAAACTCCCCTCCTTCTAGGACGACATCGTTGACTCGCGGTTCGTTTCCAGTACCGGATGTTGAAGATGTAGAAAGGTTGATGCAAGAGGGAAAACTTGTATTCAAAGAAGACAATAAACGTGTTGACATTTACCATCTGTATGATTTAATACCACGCGATGAACGTGATCCTCGGGCAATCGACGTTGTGGAATATATAAAAAGGAAAGAGAAACCTATCTTTGTGGTGGATACCTCTTCCAATAAATATGAAAATGTGTGGCCACCCTTTTTAAACAGAGACATATACAAAGACTTTGAACCTGGTTTAGACATTGAAGAATTCAAAAAAGACATTGAGTTTGAGAGAGGTGGCGATGGGTTCACATTACCCGAGCAGAAGTATTTCGAGTATTTAAAAAGTGGAGAGCCTTTAGATTGTGTACCCAGGAGTTTACATCGTTTCATGAAAGGTAGACACTTCATTCGAAAATGGAATCCACACCTATCATGATTGTAAACAGCATGCATATCACGATTAGCCTTGCACTGGTACTTTGCGGTCCGACAAAGTTCGGATGATGCGTCCACGACGCCAAAAAACATTTTTCGCGTATGTTTGCGAACACACTATTGACTCTTGTGGCAAGGGTGACAATCGACTACGTTCCTACGACAGGGAATTTTGCTCGTAGAAAATCGTCGAGGGGGTCAAATATGACGAACCCAAAACAGGGTATTGGTATGACACACACTCTACATCTCGTAACTTGTGATGCCCCCCCTACATACAGGACATGCTTGTAGCTCCAGTCGTAGCTGCTGATGACAAGCGACACAAATACACTTATGATTGCATGGACTTATGCTTACAGTCGGGTTTTCAGCAAAACAAATTACACACTCCGGATAGTCAAAGTGTATATATTCCGTTGGTTCAGCGGTTGCTTTACTCGACAAGGCGTTTTCTATACGAGCATTGAGATTAGACAGAATATCAGTTTCCGTAATGGTTACGGTGTTCTTCCTCTTGCTCTCTCTTTCATACAACGCTCTGGCTCTGTCCGCTAGGTGTTCTTGTCTTTCTCTATATTTTCTTTCCATTAGTGTTTCGGTTTTTGGAGCCCCTTCCCGACGAGTAGATCTTTCCTTCTGTGTTTTCTCTGGTCTGAGGAATGGTGCCTGTGAGTAACTTACATTCGGAGTCCCAATCGAGAGGCGTCCAGCCTGGTCTAGAAGGGGGGCAGATGCCGGAATGCTTGAACTTGAAGACGGTAATTTGATTGAATGCGGTTTTAGGTTTGAATCGAACTCTGTATCGAATGCGTTTAGATAAAATAGGATTTGACTTAAAACATGCATCGATTGAAATCCTACAGACATGAAAGTCCGTAGCAGGGTCGTATACACAAAAGTCATCGCTGCATAAAAAGCTACGTCCTGTAAGTTTTCATTAAAACTATATGTAAGTTGAAACTCTCGCCTCGATGTGTAAGTTAAGCACTTGACGTCTATAGTTAAAACATCTACATGGTTCTTCATGTGAATTTCAGTGTTGTCAATTACTAATGTCTGCATGATTGAGCACGACTCTCTGAAGTAATCATAACACCGTGAAATTCTTTCACCCATGGCGGGTGGTAGGAGCGAGAAAGACAAGTAAAACGGTGGTTTTGCACTACGTCTAGCCGCCATGACTAGAGCTTCAGTGTAAATACTGAAGACTGCCATTTTCTTCTGTGCCTCTACATCAAAAACATCTCGGAAAAAGTCACTGCTCATTTTGTCGAAAGTTATTGATGTTTGAAATGTGTTTATCAGTTGCATCACTGTGGTATAGTCCCATCTTTCAGACCCTGAATGCATGGCTTCTAGCGGTACAATCTTTGCAATGTACTCCGTAAGTTGTTGCTCCACTGCTCGCGAGCGTTCTTCGACAGGCCGAGTTAGAAATTCTAAGAAATTGATATTATCATTCGTCATACAGTAACCAACATAAGGTCTTCCAAACATCTGAATTTTTTCAAAAAATTCTCTCCGTGTTTGTAAGTTATCTTGTACAAGGTAACGTGACATTGCGTCAAGTTTCTGTATTGATGTATTTTCCTTGGTATTTAGCACAGAATCATATTTGTCAAACTCTTTGCCAGTAAAGAATGAGTTTGTGGAAGGATTGTATTTCTGTACTCTTTCTTTGTACTCAACAATAGAAGTTATCTGTTTTTTAATGAAATTGAACGCACCATTGAAAGGAAGGGAACCACGTGTATAATTTTCAATGAATTTCCACGTCGTGTCATCCTTGTAGTTATATGGACGATCTTGATTGACATATTTTGTGCTTCTGAAGCAAATGCTGTCTCTCATGTTGTTTAATTGTCTTCAAGAAAAAAAGAGAGCAAAGTGGACAATTTCATTTCCCTTACACCCATCCACGAGCACGCTAGATGACTCCGGAATAACGCAAGCGGTTCAACTCCGAGCCGGAGTCCCGTTTCTAGACAGATGTATGCAATGATAGTAAAATTTTGTTCCATCTCGCACTGAACGCAATCATGGCAAGAGGTTTCATAGTAAGGTGACTACCAATTTTTGTTACTTGGTCATTGAACATCTGAAGACACCCCATGATTTCTGTATCACCCACTACAGGGTCTTTGGACCACACTTTTTTTTGACCAAAAGGTTTATGTAAACCTTATGATGGTCTACGTAAACCGTTCGGAAAAGACAACAACCGAATGATGTTTCGACCTTTGCTCGTCTTACTCGCTTGCGCCATGACCTCTCTCGCGTACGTTGCCGACACACGTGCGAATGAAACTCTACCGCCCACCCAACTCGTCTTATTCGACGAACTCGAAACAGAGCCGTCCCCTGAGCCAAGGTCGAATAAAGACGACAAAGACCTTCCGACCGAACCAGAACAGATCGTACGGTTCTGGAGTATTTGTGAGAGAATCTGTCAGAGAATCACAAACACCGGTAGGTTCCCAGTGTAAGGAACCATTTTAGAAGCTCATCTCGTGACGAGTCTACTTGGGATATATGTCCCCATACCCCGCGGTAGACAAAGTTGTACATACGAAATAGAACCTGTTGAATATTCGACTCACAAAGTTCTTGTCGGAATTCTCATCTATACCAGAAAACTCTTCCGCATCGAGTATTGACAAGTAGTGTTTGAATGATCGCTTTCATTTATTTTGTGAAACCAACATAAAAAGTACAATGCCTCCCACTGAAGAGCCAGTGTTGAACATGTGGAATTACATGACAGTCGAGCCGTCTCCGGCTCCGGAAACAGTAGAGGATTTGTTGATGGATGTGCAAGACTCCATCAACTCGGACGTTTTTGATCTCCCGACTTCCGTTCCGGTTGTTTTCGTAGAGACTCCTTCCGAAAGTTGCTGCACTTGTATCTTATTCATGCTCGTATTCCTCACGACATTCATATTATGTATTAGACCTCGGCAAAAAGAAACCATCGTAGTTCATGCAGATGGTGTCCCCGTGCAAGAAGCTTCGAGCATCAAAATTTCAGAGTCCAACGATACAACTCGCGAAAAAGATGAGACCACAATCAGCAAAAAGTAAGGGTCGGAAATTGCAGCAAAAAGTGGCTTCAAGCATTCGGAAGGCATTTCCTCATTTAAAGGACGACGATTGTTTCTCAACAAGTATGGGAGCACAAGGAGAGGATGTGAGAATGTCACCCCTTGCACGTGAGAGTGTTCCTCTTTCGATAGAATGCAAGTGTCAGGAAAAGTTGAGCATTTGGGCTTGCCTCGAGCAGGCCAACACAAACTGTCCTGATTCCGTAACTCCGTGTCTGATTTTCTCTCGAAACCGTGCTCCTACATATGCTGTGGTTCCGTGGCCCTTTCTTTTGAATCTATTGGCTTCAAACTCTAAGGGCGGGCGCATGGATGCCGGATTGAAACGGGTTTTGAAAGAGCTCGTTCGCTTCCTACCAGAGGAGGAGGACGAGGAACTCCCCGCCGCAGAGTGGGATGAGAATGATGACGAAGACCAAACTGAAGAAGGAAGTAGTAGTAACCAACCATCCTCCTCGGGAGACCAAACACAGTAGTACATTCCGAGGAGACCAAACACAGTAGTACATTCCAAGGCTTGAGACCAAACGCTACAACCATACATGTCGTACGACTCCATCACGAAACGCGAAGAACGAATTTCCGTAAAGATGCATTTCGATTGTGACGAAGCTGCTCGACCTATGCTCTATTTGGACGACGAATCAGGGGAGGCAACATCCTTTTTTTTGCAACAAGGAGTGCCCAGAGAGAAGCTCGTGCCCGTGAATTGGTGTCGAGTTGCATGTGATTCCATATTTTCCAGGACTGGCGTGAAGGCGACTCACAGCAATATAAACACGTATATCATGGAAGCTCCGTTGTCTCGTCAATTCAGTGTGATTTGGCTGGACTATGAATGCCGCTCTCTTTGCAAGCTCACCTTGTCGAAGGCGTTTTCCATGTCCCCCATCATCAAAATCGTTCTCAGCACGAGCCGAACCCAAAAGGGAGAAGTTCTTGGAAATGCACAAAACGTAGTCAAACAATGTGGAGGATATGTTGCTTCTGATGGCTACTACAAGGGCAAGTCGCACGTGAAGAACATGTTGAGAATAACTGCCGTACGAAATGAAAAGACGAAACCGGTTGCCTTCATATCCGCACCACCAAATGTACTTGCGCCTGTGCCTGTTCCGTCATGTGCGGATCCGATCGGTACAACACTTCACATTCCTGTTGAAGAATGGGTCGACATTGGCAAAGAGCCCCCAACTGGTTTCGGGATCAAGTATCGCAATGGACGTCTCCTATACAAGGTGGTGAAGGCGGAAATCGACAAGTCCAAAAAAAAGCGGTTCGCGATAAAAGCCGTCATGAACGATGACAAAATACATCATCGCTTCGAAAGGTGGACGCTTTCTCGCGCTGATGTACTGCGTTTCACACAGATTCCTTGATCAGTCATACAGCTCTTCGAACGCAGAAAGCATGAGCACATTCGCGATGAGGATTCCTCCTAGAAGACCCTTGGAACCCAAACTTAACACCTGAAACATGAGTTCGCCCTTGTAAAAGTTTTTGGGTACCGTGTACTGTTGATAAAGAGCAACAAATCCGAAACTGAAAAACAATGCTAGTTCTCCCCACAAAATACCATGAACAAAGTCTGGTGCTCGGCCTTCATCCTCATCGTAAAAGTTGACGATGATGATAGCCCATGCGGTCACCTGTGGGATGTGTCCTACCACCCAGGGGAAAATTCTGTGTTTGAACGGTTTGACCCATGTGTCGGGACCAGCGGGTCTCGCCAATTGTTCACACCAGTAACCGAACGGCATGGTGATTCCTATCAATACGGCAGATGCGATCAACAGCATACGCTCTCGCACACCCAGGGTGTATGCTATGAGAATGATCATGACCGCGGCACTGAACGTATATTCCAAGTATCTTGTCGGTGAACAACATTGTTCTAGTTCCGACAAATAGTATGACCTCAAAAAGGTTGCATTCAAAAGATGGAACAGTGCAGAGAGGAAGAAAAAGGATGCAGTCAGCCATGTGAATGGCAACGAGCCGGCCTCTGAATAGGTTGGTACCAGCTCCCAGGGGCGGATCGAGGAGTTGGTAACGTTGATTGTTCTGAAAAGAAGTTCCGTTCTATATATAGGAACTGTGAGGTCACGATTCCCTAGGTACAACGTTATGAAGAGAAGACCAGAATGGAACAGAAACATCGCGGCATTCCAACATGTTAGCTGTGTGCGGGGCACCACTTGTCCGCTTACATTGTACGGAGTCTCTTCTTCTTTTTCCGTGACATAAAGGGAGGCTGCGGGAGACGTAAGGGACAGGCCCCTTTGATGACGCACAACATCAACTGGAGGGCCTTGCGAAATCACACCTAGACTATTGCTCGGCATCGGTTTGAAGGTATTGATATGGAGCAATAAAAAAGTATCAGTCTAATGTGTATGAGTGTCAACTTTCTTCGAATGAGAAAGTCGTTGAGCAGTGCCGAAAAGAAGAGAATCGCAGCAGCCAATTCTTGGAGATGTGCGTCCTGTAACCACATCCTCCCTGCATGCTTTCAAATAGATCACGTAATACCTCTAGCGGACGGGGGCGAGGATAAAGCCAGCAACATGCAACCCTTATGTCCCGGTTGTCATGCTGATAAAACGCAAGTGGAGGCCATTCAAAGAGGCAAACGGAAAGTACAACGCTTTCTATACTGTCCCATATGTGAGTCTAAGGTATCCCCCTACTTCTTACACAAGTGCGTTTGAAGGTATAATCAAATAAAACGATCAACGTGAAAAGTATGCTGATATGGTCTACCAAAAGTAGCGTTAAGATATACAAGGGTATTGTAGAGGGGGTTCCCTCAATAACGCTCGAGTTGACCAAGACGCCCAAACCCGCTCGTTTGAGAGAGGTTGTCAGCGTCATTCACAGGTGTCTATTAGAACACAAAGAGCGTGTCATGTTCATAATAAAGCATGTGAAGAGTGAACACCTTGATGTCATAGACATTCCTACACTCATCGATCTAGTGAGACAACTGCTCGATATCGAACGAGATACCAACGCTTACATTATTGGTACAGTTATGAGGGCGAACGTGGATGAGTTTGTAACGTGTGCTAAACAACTGTTTTGTACTCTAAAACAAATAAATAACTTTGACATTGTTTCTACAGAAGAGGAAGTGTTTGCGTTTGTGACCAAGTTAAAGTGAGACGACCGTTTACTGTTTCCGCAACACTTTCACGTTCTCTCCGCAAGGCATACTTTCACTTACATCATTTTTTATCGGAATGTATGCAGGAACCTCTCACACGAACCACGAATCCACATATGCATGCGCGAATTTGTCATCGACGAGCCACACGCTGTGAGGCGTGCTTATGGTGTGGCTAACAGGCATCTCCGTGACATGGGTCAACTCCACAAACGATGTATTGGTCTCATTCAAGAGTGAGGGTACAACATCGACCAAATGATGGAGGTGCGTCAGAACTCCGTCGAGCCCTTCAATGTAACGAGTATTATTGTCGAAGTCGACTCGAAAGAAGCCCTTGACATATTGCCCGTGCACAGTACGGCCGACGACAGGGCAGTCGGGGGGGTGGTAGAGGGGGTGTGTATTCATGGGTAACTCGGGTGCTCCAACGGCCTCTTTCACCCGTACGCATTCCAAGGAAGACGTAATCACAGAGTGTCCTTCGATCAATCGCCCTTGGACGATCCTATCGTTGTTGGTTGTCCCAACGATACGCGGAAATCGGATCTCATCGTCATGCATGGACATGTTGTGTTTGGTCTCTGTGTTTGGGGTCTCTGTGTTTGGTCTCTGTGTTTGGTGTTTGGGGTCTGTGTTTGGGGTCTCTGTGTTTGGTCTCATTCTCTTGTTCAGGACAACCGCGCGTAGAAACCCTAACACAATCACTACTGAAGAAAAACCAAAAATGTACCTCAGACCCCCTCCTAAAAAATAATGTATTCAAACAAACATGGTTTTACAATCTAAACTGTCGACTAAGAAGAGGTCCTACCGCGCAAGTCAGAAAGTGCGTCAGGATGTTTTGGTGAATTCGCCTCGTCGCAAGCGATGTCCGAGACGACACATGAGATCTCCGTCAGGGGGATGTGTTGAAAACCCAAACACTACAGCATACGAGAACACCTTCATAGGCAACGCGTACGGGTTCGGAATGCCGTTAGAACGCTGCAAACCGGGGTTTGTGACCGTGCGATTCAAGTCCGGTTCGGGATCGTGTGTCCGAAAGACGTGGCTCTCGAAAAACCGAGGGAGACTTGCCAAGGACATCGCTCCACGCCGTAAAAGATAGACGGTGTGCGCCCAGCGGGGACCGTGCTCATTTAGGATGCAAACAAGATAATACGAGCAGTAAAAAACCACACGTCAAGGAGGCGGTGGCTGCACGTTAATGTAGCGATATGGAACGTTTGGTCTCCGCCGATCGGGTATTGTTTGGTCTGTTCGGTCACTTCTCCAGTTTGGTCTCGACATGACGGTAGGAGGTCGACCTTTTTTTTGCCTTCCATGCGAGCAGATGGAAAAGACGACCAAGTCTGTGCATGACGAAAGTGTAGCACCGACGCCTCATACGGTATGCAACACTATTGGTATGGGACAGTTCGGCATTGTATACGAGTCTGTACTACCTTCTTATGGTGTTGTCGCGATCAAGAGGACACTCATCACAAGTATGCCAGAATATGAACGAATTATGCGAGAAAGGCACCACCTTGAGACGCTTAAACACCCAAGGATCGCAAAACTACTTGAAACATGGGTGGTTCCCAGTGTCAACGTTGCAGAGAGGAAAACAATATGGCTCGTCATGGAGCATGCAGGCCGAGACTCTCTGTTCGATTGGTTTCAGTCGAATGGCGTTGTGGAATTCAAAAAGCGCGCAACAATCCTGTTTGATATTGTAGATGCAATATCGTATATCCATGCGAAAGGACTGGTGCATGGAGATATAAAGCTCGAAAACATCACAATCAAGAGCGGACAAATAAAGGTGGTGGACCTAGGATACATGCAAGAAGAGTCCGAACTTTCGAGAGAGAAACCAATGGGAGGAACGCTTGCGTACTGTGCTCCAGAAGTCCTGATGCACATAGGATTTGGAAAACAGTCTGCCGATGTGTGGAGTTTGGGGGTCGTGATATATTCACTGGCAATTGGAAGTTTCCCAGTCACACACGCATCTTACGACCACAGTCTTTATTGTGCTGCAGCGAACAGTCAAAGGTTTTATGGCCATTGCCCTCTTACTTCCTTCACATCGTTGCACAACTTGGAAACGTCCACAATTCACGCATGTGACCGCGAATTGATCAACGCGTCATTATGTGTAGACGAATCGAAGCGACTTCCGTCTTACAAGCTTCGTAAAATTGCGCTCCGATACGCACAAGAAATTTATAGGGGCGACTGACAACATTATGTTCTGCAAAGTTCGAGGCTGTCGATACCCAGCATCCCATGCGACATGTGCCCATAGGTGTGGGACATGTTCCTCATATGGCCATGGACAGCTGGAATGCGGTAATACCGCAAAGATAGTCAGATTATTGAACGATTCTAATTATAGACGCCGTTTGCCGGCGTATATGCGCTGCATAGTGGATGGATGCAACTTGAATTGGTCCCACACCACGGACGCACATCACTGTTCACAATGTAACGGCAGAGGGGACACTCATGCTCCAAACTGCCCCAGGGAGGCAACCGTAAGTAAAACATGTCCCATTTGCAAAAACATTGGCACGGTCGATTTGAGTAGAAAGGTGTTTACGGGAACAGAGTGTTGTGTATGTATGGAGAGTGGTCCGGTCGTCATATTCGAGCCGTGCGCTCACGCATCTGTATGTGCAGAATGCGTGAGAAGATTGTAAGAGTGTTAGATTCACACAGAGTGTTTGTTCCAACCTGGGGTCTGAAACAGTTTCATTTTTTTTTATCGTGAGGTTACCACAATATGAAGGTGCTCGCGTTGATCGCATTACTCGGCACTCCTTCATGTTCTGTAGGTATCTTCAATGGTGTGCAGATGAGTAAAATCGCCAAATATCAAGGCAGGTTTTTTGGGGTAAAGACGGTCGCACACATAGACACGAACAGGCGCGTCACCATATCTGTAAATGGATTAGGTATAAGCCACACTGGTACCGCAGAAATACAAAACGATTGCAGTCTATCATTCGACGAGGGCTTCGAAGAATTTTTCAGACGCAAGCGAGTACAAATAACGAGTCTGTTCGATATGAACGATAGCAAAATGATCGTGAAACTGAAGATCCCATTGGCGGGCGAAGTCACAGTGCACCTCTATAGAGAGGTATGTCCATAGATTCCCACAAGTAGTAAAAGTCGAACGCTGTCATTCGCTTACCCGTCTGGAACCGTTCCATGCGAATGATCTCCTCGTGCCATGAGTGCAGTGGCTTACTTTTTTGGGGGGTCGTTTTAGAGCTCGCTCCCAAAAGCTTACATCTCCTAACTCGCCTCCCCCTCTCCAACCCCCCACAGACGGAGGCATCAACACCGGCGTGCTGATCGCCGTTGTCATCTCCTCGGCCATCATCGGTCTGATCGGGTTGCTGGGTCTGTCGTCCTTTGTCTCGTCGGATCGAATCAAACGTCTCACGTCGAGCGTGATCGGCAACGATGCATATGAAAGTCCAGGTCACGGCAATGTTTGAGCATCGATCGTGACACAGTGCACAGGTGTCTGAGAATGTAAGGTGCTCTACAATCGACGACACGACAAAGAATCCATCCATAGATTTTTAATATGCGTCAAAAAATTTTCACCTTCAGTATTAAAACATGACGAGCATAGTGTCCAAGGCATCAAAACATTTGAGAGACACAAAAGTGTCTGGATTTTCCACACCGGGTATGTCAGCCCTCATCTATTTCGGTTCGTTCTTATGGTTCGCCGCAATGACGGGGGTCGACGTGGTGTCACTGATCATGCAAGAAGATGATATCGTAATGGCAGGATTCGCAACATTGATCGTCATCAATGTTTCCATGTTTGTGTTACAAACCGTAAACATTTTGTGTTATGTATTCAAGTTTTGGCCGGTCACATCACTCTACTGGACCTGTCAGCTGACCGCGATCGGTCTTCTTTCGGGTTCCGTGGGGTACGCCTTTTCGTCGGATGAGAACGAGGACCGAATCACGGTACTTTCTGTCACATTGGCACGCCTTTTCGCACAGTGCCTCTTTACGTCCAGTCAGTTTGCTGTTACTTTAGAATACCTATACAGAAGTTCCGAAAAGTGCCCATCGAGAGCTGTCAAAACTCATGTCGCTCCCAAGAGCCGTTCCGGCTTGGCCGCGATGAGACATTCCAGATGAACAAGCAATACACAACCCGTTAGGATTCTTTTCCAACCTCACAAGTCTGTATCATTTTTTTGCTTGTTGAAATATAACCGACATGAGCTGCAGATCTACGAGCGAGTACGAAGGAGCACAATTTGTGTGCGATACCGACGCGAACTTAGACCCTAACGGAGTGTTTTTGAATGCACTGACGGAAGGCATGCCGGAGTGCGATCGCAAAGAGCGTGCGGTGACGCTTGACGATCTCAAAGAATTCGAGGAGCCACCAAAGTGTTACGTGTACTGTGCTCAGAGATCGTGTACCGCGGCGCAAAAGTACATGGAAAAACACGCAGAAGAGCTGGGTGAACTGTGTGACACGGTGTCCTACATACACGGTGGAGCATTGGAAATGGATCACAAAGACCTCGTAGACGGTCCCGTATGTCACAAGAAGATAATTGACCACAATATGGAACAAGGCCTTCAAGACGGCTGCCTCACATGTAAGGGGGATGATCGTGTGAAGCTGAAAATGTCTATGAACGGCGATCCAGTGGACGCAACCTATCTTAGAACGAGCGGTGAGATTCCGGATTGGTTTAGGAGAAGTGGAATTGTCGGCACCCTCCCAACCCAGTTCTCTTGCGACGAGAGGTACAAGGCTATGCCCACACCTCACGACAATGGCGGATCGAAACGAGTGAAAGTCGACATCTCCAATACGGATCTACCCGAGGACGCCTTGATCGCATACTGGGCAGCCAATCCATCGGAAGATGTTCACGTGGCCGAGGATGCCTACGGCACGTTCCAGAACAGCGGTATTGTGCAGTGCAAGGAGTCCATCTGCGAATTCCCCATTGACCATCCAGGTCGCTACACGTCCGAGGGAAAAGTCTTCAAAAGTCACATTCATTTGACCGAATGGAAGGGGGACCGATGGAACCTCGACGCAAAAACGATCGACATTGAATGATAATAAATAATATGAGTTCGGTTCGACTTTGAGCGACAGCTCATGTTTCCCTCATTCCAATAGCAAAACTGCTCCGCACATTTCATCCATAGCGATCTCTTTATCTTCGAGGCCCCGAAAAAAATATATCTATATAATGTGAAACCACATGCCGTACATACTAACTGACAACAGAAAGCGGTGTTCCCCAGGTTCGAAACGCATCAGCAAACCAGGTGCTCACCCCATCAAGTGTTTGGGAAACATAAAGAAGAGAAAGTCTTCTACACGCCGCGGTTGCACACATGGACGGAGTCCAAAGACGAAGAAGTGCTATTCTAAAAAGGAGTTTCAGTCTCTCATGAGAAGTGCCGACAAACGTATAAAAAAACATTTTGAAGAATTGTTTGCAATAGACAACAGGCGTTCACGGATGTAAAAAATCAAAAGAGAACTCGAATTACCGTACTATTTCATGTGAAACCGCATGCCGTACAACCTTGCGTCGGCGGCGAAAAGCCATTATCTAGAGGATCGTTGTAAATAAATTCCAACGTCACAGGGCAGACAATATTTGCACGCAAAGTAATGGACTCTCGAACCTCAATGGGAAAAATACACCATGTCTATCCATATGTCATCGCGTTTATGTTTGCTCAATATTTTATAACAGCATAGAAAAGGATGGTTGACTCTGCAGACGTGGCTGCATATCAGACTGAGAAACTAAAAAAACTCGCCGAAAAGCCCAACACGACAGTGTTCACTGTCAAACACGATCAAGTAACGACAGCATGGTCATCCGAACGTGTCAGAGATGCTGTCGAGACCATAGCCCAAAAAATACAGTCGGAATTTTCAGACACTGAAAAGTTTTCGGATTTCTTTGTGAGAAAGGAATGCATGAAAGATCCACAGGTACTTGCCTTCCAAAGGCAACATCCCAAACTGTACTGGATGGTCACAGATAGGGAGAAGATGAAGGAGCAAAAATACAGAGATGTTATAGGAGCTATGGTAGAGCTCAGAAAGAGAGTGGAGTTGGGTCAGGTGAAAGAAGGTGAGGAGGCCGACGCAACAGCAACGCGAGTAATCACAGATGCACTCAAGTAAAGATGTGTCAGAGTTGTGTGCAAAAAAGAAACTTCGCGCGAGATCATGCAGCAGCCTCAAATCACAATTTCTCGCGCACTCATCCCTTCCAACTCCGTCATTGATGATGAGGGCGAAAAGACTTATTATTATGACCGCCTCATGAAATCGTGGACCGGAACCAAAAACCGCAAACTACCTCAGCTGGGATCAAATCCTGTCAGCCTTTCGAGGCAAAACCTGAAAGATCTCCGTAATGGAGACTATGTTGTGGGTCTTAAATCGGACGGCATTCGATACATATTGTATTTATGTTTGCGCAAAGATGGATCGCCGGTATCTTTGATGGTGGACAGGGCCCAAAACATGTACGAAGTTGAAGTCGTAGCCCAAGAAGAGTATTTTACGACTGAGACTATATTTGAAGGAGAGCTAGTATGGAGTCAACCCGACGAAACATCTCTTTTATTTTTGATGTTCGACGTTGTGCGTTTGAAGGGGGAATCCATGACGAACCGTCCATTCATCCAGCGCATAGAAGCAGTTGAAAGGTGTACGAGGCTCTCCGACGAAATCTCTCTCATTGGAGACTTGGATGAGATGGAGTCGAGAGTATCGGAGACGGGATCCATAGTTATAATGAAGTTCAATCCACGTTTGATCGTGCGACCAAAACGCTTCGTGGCAATTGAACATACGATTCCCGTATGGGAGGCTCGCGCGGAAGCTCAACACAGGGTAGACGGACTGGTCATTCAAAGGTCAGACGCCCCATACAAGAACGGAAGTGCATATAACACTATTTACAAGTGGAAGCCAGAACATAGCGTCGACCTCAGTGGAGGCCATTACGGACTGTGTCATGCGGGCGGCACCATCGACGAAGACATATTTCACAATAGAAAGATCGTCGTTCTCCCATCTAGAGTAACAGTATCCTCAAACTCCGAAGTGGCTGAATATCACTTAGATACAAATACTCCGGGCGAGGTGCGGCTTTTCGCAATGAGAACGCGTCCTGACAAAAAAAAACCGAATAGTGCCGCTGTTATAAAGGCAACCATCCAGGACTGTATAGAAAACATACAGCCGAATGACATTTCTGATGCGGCGTCCTCTATGGATGAAACACAGTGACCATAAGGAATAATAATATGTTTTATTCACAAAGATGGCAACTGGCCAAGACAAACGGTTCAATCTGTTTATTACGGATAATCCAACTGAACCTGCCTTTTGTAGCGATTGTGGTCTCGGAAGGGGGGTGTTTGGATTCAAAAAGGAAATGTGTGACCACGCAGATCAGCCGACTAAGAGCTGTTACAGTGGGACTATGCAAAATGAAAGGAAATGCAATGCGTCAAAACATGTGTGTCAGTGGGCTCCTAACTAAATTAACCCAAAACAAAAAAATGACTCCGCTTGTGATTGTCACTTTACTATTGGCTAGTGGTGCCAACACGTGCGTGAAGTGGTTCGGCGGGTCGACGGTGTCTCGTATCGTGTCGATTGTGTTGAATAGTGCTTCCTTTGTCACCATGAGTTACATTTTACAGAATGAACAAATGGGCGAGGTGCAAGTTGCAGTTTCATCTGGCATGATAACTTTATCTGTCATCGTTGGTAGAGTTCTATTCGACGAGACAATTACACTATACAAGTCTCTGGCGATAGCATTTTCATTCACCGCAATCTTTTTGAACGCATTCTCCCCTAAAAAAGAAGCGACGCTCATCACAGAACAGGAATAATGTCATTATGTTATACGGTCATCCGCTTATGTTTTTTTGGAGGATTAGGTTCAGGTCCTAAGTTGAAGCGTTTTACTATTCGTTTTCCTATCCGTTCTATTTCTGCTTCTGTTAAATCTTGAAACGTAATGGTCTGTCTGTACTCTCGGGGCAAAAGTGGCATAAGCTTACTGAGCTTGTTAATGAGAGTCATGTTTGGAAACGTGTAGTGCGAACATTCCATTACGGCCAACGAGTACAAATAAAATCCATTCAACCCGGATGCGATGTCTGCATTCTTGAAGTTCTTGGATTTCAGCTGCGCCAAGAGGGTGTCTGCAATCCGTGACCACCTGTCATTTTCTAAACTTATTTCTACGACCGTGTCGTCCGATATCATGATGGGCTGGAGTTCGACCACTTCTTTCCTAGCCCTCTCCATTTTACGTATACACACTCAAAATTCTACAGGTACTCCACACGGTAGAAAACTCCCGTGTCCACGGCCACTTCGAATTCATCTCCTACTTTTACGAGCACACTCTTGTCCTTGTATATGATTCGCTCAGGGGTGTTTGTAGTCTCTACAAAACGGATTCCGTTTTGTCCCATCACTAGAAGTTTCATTGCATAGTCTTCGCGTGGATCTCGATTCAAGAGAGTCATGAAGTGGAATCGAGAAATCGTTTGGTCCGATATGTTGCAATCCCGATTGAGTCGTCCTACTCTAAGGGGTGGATCTTCCCTCAGAATTGCTAAATCGGCATGGCGCGTTTGCACATCGGGTACCGCTCGCCGATCGATGGCAACGAGGCGAAGTCCGCTCCATAGACGCTCTTTTTCTGCCATGACAAAGGTCGATGCTTTTTTGAGGGGGAAACATAACCCATAAAGCTTGTCGATGCGACATTTTAGCACCTGACGAAGTAGTTCTGCATCAAAAAAAGAGCACACTTCCTTCATTTTACACACGTCTTGTACCATGAGCAAGTGGAAGAGAATTGGGACCCACAGTTCATCCGGTAAAACATGCAGTATGCATGGAGGTACTTGAATGCACCGACGGCTTCGGGTGAGGGGCGCCATGGCTCAACTTGGTCCCTCCTCGCAGACCAAACTAGTCGCAATTAACAATATGTTACAAAGATAAGTAAACCATATCACAGGACGTGAATCACCGCCTACGGCGACGGCTTCTTCTACCGCTCTTGGTTTTGAGGCGCCTGCCGGTTGTGAGCGGACTTCTCTTTTTGGGCTTCTTTGCGGAAGGAGGTTTCGGCTTGATTCCGAGAATTGCACGCTCCTTGGCCAGAAGCCACTTCATTGCCGAGGTTCTTGATGTTGGCATCGACTTTGACTATAATATTTATTTTTTACAGTCGCAGACCTCTGATGCTTTCTGCCAAAACTCTAAAAGGTGTATTCGGATCCACTTCTAAATGATCGCTTATAGCCCTTCTCAAATGAGCCGCACTGCGGTCCACCATGTGGTCAATGCTGTCGTATTCAATATCTCTAAGTGATCTGCGTACTATTCGTTTCAGTTTCATGGGAAACTCTGTTCCATCTACTGCCTCACTATAAACTCGACCATAATCTATGAGATACCATTTGTCACCTTCTTCCCCTCGTTTGTAGAAAAAGTTTCCTTCGTGCATATCTAGGTGCACGACCCCTTTTAGTTTCATGCCTTCGGTGATACACTCGAACCGGCTTTTAAGCTCATTAATACTGTCCCTCACTAACGGTGTCTTCAAAGCTTCAATCGATGGTGTGACGGTTCCAGGTGTGACGGCTCCAGGTGTGACGGCTCCAGGTGTGACGGTTCCAGGTGTGACGGCTCCAGGTGTGACGGCTCCAGGTGTGACGGCTCCAGGTGTGACGGCTCCAGGTGTGAC
>MDTB01181038.1_pt1 | contig 17302 bp, 14 predicted proteins | sample 811161 | NCBI WGS metagenome assembly MDTB01 (sample SAMN05326650, study PRJNA326480) | marine metagenome | isolation source: seawater | place: Mediterranean Sea | collected 2009
GGATTTAGAACAGGCACTTAAAAAAATAATAGATGACATTCTTAAAGAAACTATAAAAATTAGAAATTTAAACGAAGATTTAATATCAAATTATTTATCTACTTCGCGAATTAAGGATCCTGACATGATTATTAGATCAGGCGGCCAAAAAAGAATTAGTAACTTTTTTTTATGGCAGGCTGCTTATTCTGAGATATATTTTTCTGACAAGCTTTGGCCAGATTTTAATGAAAAAGACTTCGAAAATGCTTTAGATGAATTTTCAATAAGAAAAAGAAAATTTGGAGTCAAAACAGGTATTTAATATGTACATCAGAGAAATAACTGGAGCATTAATTGGAATGTTTGTACTGGCAATTATTCTTTTTGCCTCTTCTTTTACATTTAAGTTGGTTTTATTTGGAATTTTTATCATAGCCTTTATTGAATTATGTTTGTTAACAAGAAGGCCTTATTGGCCATCTTTGCTGGTTATTTTTTTTATCATCACTTCTTTATTTTTGTTAGAAACGTACGAAGCAAACCGACTCTTGTTTTTATATTCTATTTTAATATCTGCACTGAATGATTCAGGAGCTTATTATTTAGGGAAAAAGTTTGGTTCAAGAAAGGTTTTTCCTGAAACAAGTCCAAATAAAACCTTAGAAGGACTTATCTCAGGAATTTTAATTTCAAGTTGCATTTTATATCTGATTAACTTTCAAGAAGTTTTCAAATTAAATATTAATTATTTAGATAATCAGAATTCATTCCTTTTTTTAATATTATTAATTTCTTCTACTGCAGCAGTCTTTGGGGATTATTTGGAAAGCAGGATAAAAAGATTAGCAGATGTAAAAGATTCTGGCTCTCTTTTGCCAGGACACGGAGGTATTCTCGATAGAATTGATAGCCATATTTTTGCAATTCCAATCTTTTTTATACTCGTTGGAGCTGTTTTATGAAAAAGGTTTTAATACTTGGCTCTACAGGCTCTATTGGAAAATCTACTATTGAGGTCATTGATGCAAACAAAGAAGATTTTTTGATTACTGGGTTAGTTGCTAGATCAAATGAGAATTTATTGTTACAGCAAGCTAAGAGATTTAACGTAAAAAACATCTGTTTAACTGAAAATAAGAACTCAAGGGAAAAATATATTCCTGAGACTGACCTAGAAGATTTAATTAGAAGTGATCAAGTAGATATTGTTGTAGCTGCAATATCGGGTGTTGCAGGATTAAAAAATATTTTAAGCGCTATAAGATCAGGCAAAAGGGTTTTGATAGCAAACAAAGAACCGTTAGTAGCTGCTGGTCAAATACTAATGAGAGAAGCTAAAAAATTCAATGCTGAAATAATTCCAATAGATTCAGAACATTGTGCTATTCATCAATGCTTAGCAAATATAGAAAAAAAAGATATAAAAAAGATAATTATCACCTGCTCAGGGGGTCCTTTTTTAGGAAAGAGTTTGAAAAGTTTAAAAGATGTTTCTGCAAGAGAAGCTTTAAACCATCCAGTTTGGAAGATGGGAAGCAAAAATCTTATAGATTCCGCTTCTTTGATGAATAAAGCCCTTGAGATGATTGAAGCAAAATGGCTATTTGATCTTAAAAGCGAACAAATTGAAGTAATAATCCATCCGCAAAGCATAATACACTCAATGGTCGAAACAATTGATAATTCTATTCTTTCAGTTATGTCAGAACCTGACATGAAAATTTGTATAGCTTATGGTCTAGGATATCCAAAAAAAATTAATACTTCATCCAAACCTTTAAATTTTACAGAAAATAATTTATTGGAATTTATAAATATAGATCAAATGGATTTCCCTTCTGTAAAATTTGCTAAGGATGCTTTAAATTTAGGTGGAATAATCCCTGCGGTCATGAATGCAGCAAATGAAGTTGCAGTGGAAAAATTTATTAATAATGAGATAAAGTTTAATTTAATTTTTGATACCATTGAACATACTATGGATGAATTTAAAAAGGGGGAACTTCTGGATGAACCATCTTTGGAACAAATTATCAGTGCCGATGAAAAAGCAAGATTTACTTCTTTAAACTTCATTAAAAACATTTCATGACACTTTTAATTTATATCGCAGGCTTCATAACATTAATTATGATAATTACTGCTATTCATGAAGCTGGCCATTATTTTGTAGCTAGATTTTTTAAGGTCAAAATATTAGATTTTTCAATTGGAATGGGAAGATCATTAAAATCCTGGAAAGATTCTGCAAATACAGAGTTCCATATAAGAGCACTCCCTATCGGTGGATTTGTGAAAATGAAAGGTGAGGATGAAAAAGAATCCTCAAAAGATTCTTTTTCTTCAAAAATGTATTATCAGAAAGTATTGATTTTACTTGCGGGACCATGCGCTAATTTCATTTTAGCCATCATCTTACTTACTGGATTGAATATATATGGAAATAGTTCTTTATCATCTCTTGTAGGTTATATAGATGAAAATAGTCCCTCATATGATGCAGGATTTAATGAAGGTGATTTAATTTTAGAAATAGACTCATATAAGGTATTTACTCGTTCCGATGCTCAAATGACTCTCTCAAGAAGGCTTGGAGAGACAGGAAACATTAATTTTTTATTGAAGTCTGATGAAAGTCTAAAGACTTTAGAAATTCCAATCATAAATTGGCTGCAAGGAGAAGAACCTTCTGATTTATTGAGAAATCTAGGGATCAATATTCCTATAAAGCCTATCATTGGAATAGTATTAGACGATAGTCCTGCAGACATATCTGGTTTGAAAGCAGATGATGAAATAATAGAAATAAATAATGAATTAATTTCCTCTTGGTCAGAAATAAAAGGAAAAATAAATAATGAATTAGGCTTGCCGGCAAGTCTTAAAATTAAACGTGACAATAAAATAATTTCTTTATCTGTAGCACCTAAATTTTCGGATGAAAATAAAGAATGGTTAATAGGCATCTCGCCTTCAAATAAAATATCATCAGAAGCTTTTATATATCAGAGGCACAATCCTTTAATTGCATTTAAAAAAGCTTCTATTCAAACCTATAATGTTATAAATGATTCCTTTGAGTTTTTGTACAAAATGCTAATAGGATATGTATCTCCTAAAAATTTAGGCGGACCAGTGATGATTGGTCAATTCGCTGGAGAATCTTTAATTTATGGCGGCCTTTACTCTTTTATATTATTAATTGGCTATGTGAGTATTGGACTTGGAGTAATAAATTTAGTGCCTATACCCATTTTAGATGGAGGTCAGATTTTAATTTTATCAATTGAAAGAATGAAAGGATCTCCCATTTCTCCAAAAATTTTAGATTTAACTTATAGGGTTGGTATTTCCGCTGTTGTATTACTTATGGTGTACGCCTTTATAAATGATATTTCTAGAATAGGAGCCTAAAAATGGCTCTAAAGAATTTAAAAAAAATATATTTCATTTTAATTTTACTAAGTTCATCTTTTTATGCTTTATCAGAATCATGGGTTGTTGAAGACATTAGAATTAGTGGGCTCCAAAGAATTTCTGCAGGAAGCATTTTTTCTATTATTCCTGTGACTATAGGAGATAAAGTTGAAATAGAGGATATTCAAAGCATTTCTAAATCTATTTTTAATACAGGAAATTTTGACGATATTCAGATCGGAAGAGACGGAAGTGCTTTACTAATAAACCTAAAAGAAAGACCAACTATCGATGAAATTTCTATAGAGGGAAATGAGGCAATAAAATCAGAAAGTCTTTTAGATGGCCTAAAAAGGTCTGGAATTTATAAGGGCACCTTATTCAAAAGATCAGTTTTTGAAAATTTAAGCTCAGAATTAGAAAGACAATATATTTCACAGGGTAGATATGGAGCAAATGTAAAAGTTTCTTCTGAAGATTTAGAAAGAAATAGAGTTAAATTAAATATTGAAATAGATGAAGGCACAACCGCCACAATAAAAAAAATAAATATTGTAGGAAATAAAAGTTTTACCGAAGAAGAACTTCTTACACTTCTTAAATTAAGGCCCAGAACTTGGAGATCTTTTTTCTCAAAAAAAGAGCCTTATTCTAAAGAAAATTTGAAGGGTGATTTAGAGGCTCTGGAGTCTTTTTATAAAAACAGGGGTTATTTAAAATTCAATGTGGATTCTTCTATTGTTTCTCTCTCAGAAGATAAAAAAAACATTTTCATAACAGTAAATATCACAGAAGATGAAATTTTTTACACAAATAAAGTCTCCTATGCTGGCGACTTGCCGGATGCCATTTCTCCCTTAGCAATTTTAGAAAAAACTCAGTACATAACTTCAAATGCACCTTTTTCACAAGCAGCATTAACATTTGCGGAAGAGGAAATAATGTCCCTGATGAGCAATCAAGGATTCTCATCTGCAGAAGTCATTGCTACCACAGAGACCGCTGATAAAGAGGGTTTTGTAGATGTTGTAGTTTTTATCGATCCTGGACAAAGGACTTATATAAGGAAAATTAATTTTTCTGGAAATGAAAGAACTCACGATGTGGTCTTAAGGAGAGAGATGAGGCAGATGGAGGGTTCATGGGCATCAGAAATTCTATTGGAAAACTCTAAAAGAAGATTAGATAGACTTGGTTATTTTAAGCAAGTTGATTATGAGACGACTCCGGTTCCAGGAGAAAGCGATAAAGTTGATGTAAATTTTTCTGTTGAAGAGGAGTTTTCAGGATCAATTGCTGGCAGCCTAGGATATGGAGCATATGGCTTTAGTTTGGGAATAAATTATTCAGAATCAAATGCGTTTGGAACAGGAAATAACATAACTATTGGAATTAATTCAAGTGATTATCAAAATAATCTTCGCTTTAATTTTTTTGATCCTTATTTTACTATCGATGGAATAGGTTTGGGATACGGAGCATATTATACCTCATCAGATTATTCAGCTTTTAATGCATCTGCATACAGTACAGACTCACTTGGATTTTCTACCAATTTAATTCTTCCGATAGATGAAATACAACAATTAGGACTTTCACTAGCAGTAGATCAAACAGAAATATCAATAGACGCTTTCTCATCTCAACAATTAATTGATTATGTAAATACTGAAGGAGATTCACAACAAGCATTAACACTTGGAGCAAGCTGGACTAGAAATACTTTAAACAGAGGTTTATTTCCTACTCTTGGAACTCTTAATCAAGTTTCCGCTAATATTGCAGTCCCGCCAAGCGATGTAACATATGGAAGAATTCAATATAAATTTAGGTACTATAATCCAATCTTTTTAAATCTGATTTTTTCGTCAAGAAATGAAATTGGAGCCTTATTTGCATATGGAGGAACAGAAAGCTCACCTCCTTACCAAAATTTTTATGCAGGTGGTTTAAATTCTGTAAGAGGTTTTAAACAAAATACATTAGGTCCTAAAGCTATTTACTCTAGTGGATTTTACGTCACTAACAGACCCGCAGGTGGGGCATATCTTTTGGAGGGAGGGTTTGACTTTATTTTCAACTTGCCATTTTTAGATGATACAAGATCAATAAGAAGCTCCTTTTTTCTTGATTATGGAAACGTTTTTAGTGATGAGTGTAAAACCTATGAGATTAGATGTAATGAATTCGATCTTGGGGAGCTAAGATACTCAATCGGCTTAGGGTTCACTTGGATAACAGCGCTAGGTCCTTTATCTTTTTCAATATCTTCTGCTCTAAATAGCGATGAATTTGATGAGACTGAAGGTTTTCAATTTGAAATAGGAAATCAGTTTTAATTGTAAAATCTTCTGTATAATTCCTCTGGAGATTTAAATTACCTTATAGTCAATACGGAGAAAGCTCATGAAAAATATAATTATATCTATACTCTTAGCTAGTGCATCACTTGCATCTATCCCCTTAAATGCCACTCCAGAAGGAATTGCTGTCATAGATTACAGAACTGTATTTTTGGGAACAGACCTTGCCAGAGAAAGATTCGAAGAGCTCAGAGATTCTTCAGAATATAAAGCTATTAGCGATGAAGCCCAAAAGAAGCAACAAGACTTAATATCTGTATCAGAAGAGTTACAAAAAGAGAGCAAAACATTGTCTGATCAAGAAAAAGCAGACATGCAAAAAAAGGCACAAACCCTTTATCAAGATTTACAATACGCCAATCAAAAAGCACAAGCGCTTGAAGGAGAGCTTCTTCAAAAGCTTGAAGCAGAACAAACTCCAAATGTGCAAAAGGTAATTAATGATTTAGTAAAAGCAAAAAAGATAAGTCTTTTATTTAATAGCGGCGCATTATTAGCTTTTGATGTATCTAATGAAGCAATAAATGTAACTCCTGAAGTAATCAATCTGCTTAATCAAGCTAATAAAGAAAAATAAACTTTAGTTTGAGTGAAAAAAAATTTAGCCTTAAGAAGATTGCTAATCATTTAGATGGCAAGATAATAGGAGACGAAAATATTGAAGTTGAAAAAATCTTACCACTTGATCTTGCCGATGAAAAAAGTATCTCTTTCCTATATAACAAAAAATTTATCGATAATTTAAGTATTTCCAAAGCTGCAGCCATTGTCTTAGAAGATAAATATGAGTCTTTAAACAAATCCGCTTCTATAGTAGTAGATGACGCGCATATTGCTTATGCCAAACTTACTCAATTGTTTAAAAACATAATAGATAAGACTGGCGTTAATCCCAATGCATTTATTAATAGTGAAAATATAGACGCAAGTTCTTATATTGGACCAATGGCGATTATAGAGGAGGGAGCAGTAATCGGAAAAAATGTAAAAATTCTTGGCAGCGTTTTTATTGGGAAAGAAGCAAAAGTAGGAGACAACACAATAATTTACCCTAATGTCACAATTTATTCAGAAACCAAGATTGGAAATAATTGCATAATACATGCTAACTCTGTTCTTGGTTCAGATGGCTTAGGATTTGCAAATAAAAAAGGAAACTGGGAAAAAATCGAGCATCTCGGAATTGTTAATGTTAAGAATGACGTTGAAATTGGATCTGGGTGCACAATTGATAAGTCATCAACTGGAGAAACTTTATTAAAATCAGGAGTTAAACTAGATAACCAAGTTCATATAGCTCATAACTGTGAGATTGGAAAAAATACTATTATAGGTGCCAAAACAGCAATAGCTGGATCAACTACAATAGGTAGAGGATGTAAAATTGGAGGCGGCTGTGGAATTATTGATAACATAAAGTTATGCGATGATGTTACTGTTACTCCGATGTCATTTGTTACAAAATCGATTTTAAAAAAAGGAATTTATTCAGGAGGTTCAATGTTAATGGAGCATAAAAGTTGGTTAAAATACTCTGCTGAATTGAATAGAAAAACTAAAAAGTGAATATTGAAGATATAAAAAAACTTTTGCCTCATAGATACCCAGCTTTGCTAGTTGATAGGGTAGTAGAAATCCAGCTAAATAAATATATCAAAGCATATAAAAATATAACAACCAACGAGCCGCATTTTATAGGTCATTTTCCTGATAAAGAGGTTTTTCCAGGCGTGTTAATTTTAGAAGCTATGGCTCAAGCTTCAGGGATTTTGGGGTTTGCAACAATGAATAAGACACCAGAAGAAGGTTCGATATATTACTTTGTCGGAGCTGATAATTTGAGATTTAAGAGGCCTGTTATTCCTGGAGATAAATTAATTCTTGAGTCAACTAAACTTTCTGAAAAAAAAGGCATTTGGAAGTTTGAATGCAAAGCTTCAGTCGATGATGAATTTGTTTGTTCTGCAACAATTCTTTGCGCAGATAGACCAAAATAATGATTCACAAATTGGCTTTAATCGATTCATCGGCAGAAATAGATGAAGGAGTATCTATAGGCGCTTTTAGTGTCATTGGGCCAGAAGTGCAAATAGGTAAGAATTCAAAAATACACTCCCACGTTTTAGTAGATGGGCCTACAAAAATTGGTGAAGATAATGAAATATTTCAATTTGCATCTGTAGGCGGAGACCCTCAAGACAAAAAGTATCAAGGAGAAAAAACATTTTTAGAAATTGGAAATCAAAATGTGATAAGAGAAGGTGTCACTATAAACAGAGGCACAGTTCAGGAAAAATCTTTAACAAAAATAGGCTCAAATAATTTGATTATGGCCTACTGTCACATTGCTCACGATTGCGAAATTCATGATGAAGTTGTTTTAGTAAATAATGCTTCTTTGGCAGGCTGTGTAAAAATTCAAACAGGAGCAATACTTGGAGGTTTTTCTTTAGTACATCAATTTTGCAAAGTAGGGCAATACAGCTTTTCTGCTATGGGTAGTTCAATAGGAAAGGATATTCCCGCTTTTGTAAGGGTCAGTGGAAATCCAGCTATTCCAAGAGGCTTAAATACTACCGGCATTCGAAGACTTAATCTAAAAAAAGAAGTATCAGATAACTTAAAAGAAGCATACAAAATTTTATATTTGAGAAATTTTAAATTAAATGATGCAGTAACGGAAATTTCAAAAAAACTAAGTGAGATTTCTGAAGTTCAGATTTTGTTAGATTCCATAAGCGCCTCGGAGAGAGGAATTGTTAGATAGTAGTGACAAAAATTAAATTTGCTTTTTCTGTTGGAGAAGAATCAGGAGACTTCTTAGGATCTCAGTTAATTAAAAATTTGAAAATAAAATATCCAAATGCAAGTTTTATTGGTTTAGCTGGAGACTTAATGAAAAATGAGGGTATGGAATCAGTCTTCCCAATAGAAGATTTATCGGTAATGGGTCTGGTCGACCCTTTGATAAATTTAAAAAGACTTTTAAAAAGAAGAAAACAACTTATTGATTTTATTCTTCAAGAAAAGCCAGATATTTTTATTGGAATTGACAGCCCGTCTTTCAATTCTGGAATTGCAAAAAGGATAAAGTCCAAAACAAGCATTAAAACTATTCAATATGTATGCCCGCAATTTTGGGCTTGGAGACGGGGAAGAGTAAAAAGGTTTAATAATTATTTAGATCATATCTTTTGCATCTTCCCGTTTGAAGAAAACCTTCTTCGAAAGGAAGGTATGTCTTCTAATTTTATAGGACATCCTCTTGCAGATATTTTTGAAATCGATTTAGATAAAAAAAAATACAAAGAAAAATTAGGCTTTTCTGAAGAAAAAACTTACATTGCCTTATTACCGGGCAGTAGAAAATCTGAGATAGATAATCACCTTGAAATTTTAATAAACTTAGCAAAAAGTTATTCCCTAACAAATCCAAGTTATCAATTTGTGCTTTCACTAAACAAAGAAAACTCTTTAAGTGAAAATAAATGCCTTAAAGAACAAAATATCACTCTAATGAAGGGAAATACTAGAGAAGTTTTAAAAGCTTGCGATTATGGAGTTATATCTTCAGGAACTGCCACCTTGGAAGCCATGCTAAGCAAAACTCCTTTTTGTGTAATTTATAAGAGTAATTCTATTAGTAATTTCATAATTTCTAATATTCTCCTTAATCTAGATAATATTTCTCTTCCAAATATTTTAGCTGGTAATAAAATAATCTCAGAATTGAGACAAAGTAATGTTGAAGTAACAAAAATCGCTTTTGAGCTAAATAATCTAATTGATGGTTCTAATAAGGAAATTTTGAAAGAATTTAAAAACCTTCACCATTCATTGATAAATAAAGATGAGAATAAATTCTCAAAAATTATAGACAACCTGATTTAGTGTTTTGAGAAAAGTTATTGCAGGTATTGACGAAGTTGGAAGGGGTTGTATTGCGGGGCCAGTTGTAGCAGCAGCTGTCATTCTTGGCAAGAAACCCATCTCCGACTTAAGGGATTCAAAACTTTTATCGCCAAAAAAAAGATTTTTATTATCTGAAGAAATAAAAAAAAATTGTATTGAATATTCTATTGCAGAAATTTCAGCAAAAGACATAGATAAATTGAATATAAAGAGAGCCTCTTTATTAGCTATGAAAAAAGCTGCAGAAAAGTTGAAGATGAAAAATATTGAAATAATAGTTGATGGAATAGACAAAATTGAGACAATTTATCCCTGCAAAGCAATTATTAAAGCAGATAATTTATTTAAAGAAGTTATGGCTGCATCAATTATAGCTAAAGTTTATAGAGATGAAATCATGATCAATTTAAATCATAAATTTCCCAAATATCTCTTTGATAAACATAAAGGATATCCGACAAAAGATCATTTGCATGCGCTCAAAAAGTTTGGTTCTATAGATCAGCATAGGAAATCTTTTCGACCAGTAAGATGCTTAAATGAATAAATATACACATTTAAATTTACATTCAGAATATTCTATTCAAGATGGATTAATCAGAATTAATGACCTAGCTGAAAAAGCTTGTGATTTGAATTTTGAAAGCTTAGCAATAACAGATTTATCAAATTTATTTGGCTTTATAAAATTTTATAAAGAGCTGAGAAAAAAAGGTATCAAACCAATATGCGGATCAGATTTTCTACTTTCGGGAGAAAATACTAACTCTGGAAATCTTCAATTTCTCGTTCAGGATCATAAAGGATATAAAAACTTAATTCGCTTAATTTCTAAATCTCATACGACTGGGAAGATTAATGGAGTGCCTTTTTTATCAGTAAAAGATTTAGAAGAATTTTCAGAAGGCTTGTTGCTTATAACTGGAGGCATAGACAGCCAAATAGGGCAGTCTATTCTTGCAGGAAAAAATGATATGGCTGTAAAGCAAATTAAATATCTAAAGAATCTCTATAAAGATAATTTTTTTCTGCAATTAACTAGAACAGGTAAAAATCAAGAAGAACTCTGCAACCAGACACTCATTGAATATGCAAACGAATTAAGCATCCCGGTAGTAGCTACAAATCAAGTAAGATTTTTATCGAGGGATGACTTTGAAGCCCATGAAACAAGAGTCTGCATTCAATCTGGCCATGTCTTAGGAGACCAAAGAAGACAAAGATTTTTTCAAGATTCTCAATATTTTAAATCTATTGAGGAAATGAATGATCTCTTTAAGGATATACCCGAAGCTTTAACTAATACTTATGAGATTTCAAAAAAATGTAATTTAGAAGTTAAAACAAATATTTATGTTCTCCCTGATTTTAAAACTCCAACCGAATCCTCTGAAGCAGATTATTTAAAGGAATTAATTAAGGAAGGAATTACAAAAAAACTTCATATCAAAGACTATTCAGAAGTGCCTAATCTTTACAAAGAAAGATTAGATTATGAGTTAGATGTAATTTTAGAGATGGGATATGAAGGTTACTTTTTAATAGTTGCTGACTTTGTAAATTGGGCAAAACATAATTCTGTACCTGTTGGACCTGGTAGAGGTTCTGGGGCAGGATCTCTTATTGCTTATGCTATAGGAATCACAGGAATAAATCCTATTAAATACGATCTTTTATTTGAAAGATTTTTAAATCCTGATCGAATAAGTAACCCTGATTTTGATATAGATTTTTGTAGAGATGGAAGAGAAAAAGTAATTGGTTATGTTACTGAAAAATATGGAAAGGATGCTGTAGCTCAAATATGCACCTTTGGAACAATGGCTGCTAGGGCAGTAGTAAGAGATGTGGCAAGAGCGCAAGGCAAATCATATGGCTTAGCAGATAGATTAGCAAAAATGATACCTTTCAGCCCTGAAATGACTCTAGATAAAGCTTTGAAAGATAATTCTGATTTGCGACGCATTCTAAAAGTAGACGAAGATGCAGCAGAAATATTCGAGATGGCAAAAAAATTAGAAGGCATTATCAGAAATGTTGGTAAACATGCCGCAGGTGTCGTTATGGCACCTTCTGAGATAAACGATTATTCTCCACTTTATTTAGATGAGGCAACTAACACACTTGCGACGCAATTTGATATGAAAGATATCGAATCAGTTGGGTTGCAAAAATTTGATTTTCTTGGATTAAAAACTTTAACGGTCATTAATAAAGCACTTATTGAAATTAACAAATCAAGAAAAGAAATAGATTTAGATCCTGTTGATATAGATTTAATTGATTTAGAAGATAAAGGTACATTTGATTTATTACAAAAGGGACTCACTACAGCTGTATTCCAATTAGAGTCCAGAGGCATTAAAGAATATATAGTTAAGTTAAAACCTAGTAATTTTGAAGATATTATTGCCTTAGTTGCCCTCTATAGACCGGGACCCTTGGAGATGAAAATGGTAGACACTTACATAAACAGAAAGAAGGGATTAGAGCAAACAAAATATGGAGACGAACATGTAGAAAAAATTCTAAAAAATACTCATGGGGTTATTGTCTATCAAGAACAAGTAATGCAGTTGGCACAAGAGTTTTCGGGTTTTTCTTTAGGACAGGCAGATCTTTTAAGAAGGGCAATGGGAAAAAAAATACCAGAAGAAATGGAAAAACAAAGACCAGTATTTATTGAAGGAGCAATAAAAAAAGGAAAATCATCTAGATTTGCTGAAGGATTATTCGATCAAATTGAGACATTTGCTGGTTATGGATTCAATAAATCTCATTCAGCCGCATATGCGATGATTTCTTATCAAACTGCTTGGTTGAAATCTCATTATCCGGCTCAATTTATGGCTGCAGCTCTTTCGTCTGAGATGGGAGATTCAGATAAAATTCAACTTTTGTTAGATGATGCAAAAGCTTTGGGACTAAAAATTCTTCCTCCTGACATTAACTTTAGTACAAAAGATTTCATCACATTAGATAACGAATCCATTTTATATAGTTTAGGAGCAATAAAAGGCGTGGGCGATCCAGCTATAGAAAATATCATTCAAGAAAGATCAAAAAAACCTTTTGAGAATTTAAACGAGTTTGTTTCCAGAGTTGACCTAAAAAAAGCAGATAAAAGGTCTTTAGAGCCGTTAATTAAATCAGGAGCTTTAGATAGTTTTGGCCAAGATAGATTTGAAATGATAAATAAATTAGAAGGAGCACTGAAATTTGCTCGTCAAAAAACTGAATTAAAAGAAAGCAAGATAGATGACTTATTTGGGGAAATAAGTAATTCTATTCAGATAAAGGAAGGTAAGTCAGCAAGCAAATTTCTAGATATTGGAAAGTCTAAATTAGAGTTAGATTCTTTAGGGTTCTATTTAACAGCTCATCCAATGGATGAAAATGAATGGGAGGTAAGAAAAATAGCTCCAGAAACTATTTCATCATTATCTGCTAGCAAACAAACCCAAAGATGTTCTGGAGTAGTTATTGCTTATAATAGAATTAATACTAGAAGGGGACCTTTGATTTTTGCAACATTGGATGACAAATCAGATAGATTAGAATTAATAATTTCAGGAGAAGTTTTGGAAAGATTCGCCAAGGAATTAGATAATGAAAAAATACTAATTGTAGATGGTGAAATTTCTGAGGATAAATCCAAAGAAAAAGAAAATCTTGGGCTAGTTAAAAAAATGAAGGTCTCATCAATTCTTACCATGGAGCAAGCACGAATAAAGTTCGCAAGAAAGTTGACTATACGTATAGATAGCAAGGATACTTCTTTTTTAGACAGAAACATTAAAGAATTAAAATCCCTTTGCTCGGACGGAATTCAAGAAGGATGTCCCGTAGAAATTAAATATTCTTCAAATGTAGCAGATGCAGAAATGGAAGTTGGAGATAATTTTAAAATATTTTTAAGCGATGATAATTTCAAAAAACTTATGAATAATTATGGCAAAAAAAACATAGATATTAGTTACTTTACTAGACAATAAATGGCATATACATATTTAGAATTTGAAAAACCTATAAGCGATTTAGAAAACAAAATCGAAAAATTAAGGGTTTCTGGCGATAAAGCAAACAATACAGATTTAGAAATCACAAAGCTTAGTTCGCAAATAGAAAAATTAACTAAAGATGTGTATTCAAATCTAACAATTTGGCAAAAAGTACAAGTAGCAAGACATCCCCACAGACCTCATTTTTCTGACTATATAGATAATATTTTTTCTGATTTTGATGAATTGCACGGAGATAGAGTTTTCGGAGAAGACAAAGCAATTATTGGTGGATTGGCCACATTTAAAAAAAGACCTGTAGTTATATTGGGGCAAGAGAAAGGAAAGTCTACAGAGGATAAAATTTCTAGAAACTTTGGTATGGCTCAACCCGAAGGCTATAGAAAAACTGCTCGATTAATGAAGATGGCAGAAGACTTTAATTTACCTTTGATATCTTTTATTGATACCCCAGGAGCGTATCCTGGTATAGAGAGTGAAGAAAGAGGAATGAGCGAAGCCATAGCAAAGAATTTAAGCCTACTTTCCAATCTTAAAACTCCTGTAATCGTAATTATAACCGGCGAAGGAGGCTCAGGAGGAGCTTTGGCAATAGGTATAGGAGATCATGTTTGTATGTTGGAGCACTCTATATATGCAGTTGCATCTCCAGAGGCTTGCGCTTCAATTGTTTGGAGAGATGGTTCAAAGGCAAAAGATGCTGCGGAAGCAATGAAAGTTGATGCTAATAGTCTTGAAAAATTTGGTTTAGTAGATGAAGTTGTTAAAGAACCTCTAGGAGGAGCTCATAGAGACTTAAGGGGAGCTTCTAATTCTATATCTCAAGTCATAGAGGAAAAACTTTCTGCGTTTGACGAAATGGAAATCTCAGATCTACTAAACAAAAGATATAAAAAAATTATGTCTTACGGTTCTATTTAATATTAATCTTGTATCCGTTAGAAAAAAAAATACTACCATTCATAAATAAGGAGATAAAAAATTATTTTGTTGCCTTCAGTGGCGGAGTAGACTCTACAGCTCTTCTTGATTGCGCTGATACAATAATAAAATCTTCTGAAGGACTTAATCTTACAGCCTTACATATAAATCATAATTATTCAGACAGCTCAAACCTTTGGAAAAAACACTGTATAGATTTTTGTGAAAAAAGAGACATAAAAATTTTAACTTTTGATCTTGATTTAAAAAGGATTAAAGGAGCTAGTTTAGAAAATCAGTTAAGAAATATGAGATACAAAATATTTGAAGAAAATCTCAAAGAAGGAGATAGAATATTTTTAGGCCATCATTTAGACGATAACGTTGAAACCCTGTTTTTAAGATTATTTAGAGGCACAGGACTCAAAGGGGCAAGGGCAATCCCTTTCGAAAGATCTTTAGGAAAAGGTCAATTGATAAGGCCTTTTTTAGATATTTCCAAAAAAGATATTGAAAAGTTTGCAAAGGAAAGGTCTTTAGACTTTATATCTGATCATTCGAATGAAGAAATTATATTTGATAGAAATTTTATAAGAAAAGAAATTTTTCCTTTGATCGAGAAGAGATGGCCAAAATATAATCATAACTTAAATAAATTTATCTTAAATGCTAATGAATCATATGAAATTGTTCTTAATCAAATTGAAGAAGATTTTAAGTTAGTGTCTTCAAATAATAAAAATGAAATAGTTCTTTCTGAATTAACTAATTTTTCGAAAAGCAAGCAAAAAAACATCATTATCTTCTGGATAGATTCTTTGGGTTTTAACATCCCAAATGGCAAAGTTTTAAAAGAAATTGTAGATAAGTTTGTTTTCGCTTCGAAAGACAAAGATCCAAGTTTTATTTGGGGTAGCAAAAATAAAGTAGGCTCGGTGTGTTTAAAAATAAAAAAAGACCGTCTAATTGCTAAATCAATATCCTGATCTATTAAGCCCATTAATTATTGCTTGAAAGGAGGCAACAATTGTATTTTGATTTATTCCTATTCCCCAGAGAGTTTTATCTTTAACATTTAGTTCAATATATGCTGCAGCAGATGCGTCAGAGCCCGATGAGATAGCATTTTGTTGATAGTCAGAAATTTTTAAATTTAGATCTTCATTATTTTTAAGAGCATCAATGAAAGAATCTATGGGCCCGTTCCCCCTGCCTGATAAATCAAAAGTTTTGCCATTTATTTTTAAGGATAAATTAATTTCATCTATTTGATTATTTTCTTCATCATTTTTAGAAATAATTTCATGACTTAAATATTCATATTTTCCCTGAACATCTAAATAAGTAATTTTAAAAGTATCCCAAATTAAATTTGCTTCAAGTTCTTTTCCAGACTCATCTGCAATTTTTTGGATAATTCTTGAGAAGTCAATTTGCAGTCTTCTAGGCAAAGATAATCCGTGATCCTTTTCAATAATGTAGGCTACGCCACCTTTACCAGATTGACTGTTTATCCTTATGACTGCTTCATAATTTCTTCCAACATCCTCAGGATCGATTGGGAGATAAGGAACTTTCCATTTTGGGTCATTTGAGTCTCTCATAGCATCAAAGCCTTTTTTTATCGCATCTTGATGAGAGCCAGAAAAAGCGGTAAAAACTAAATCTCCCGCATATGGATGTCTTGGATGTATTGGAAGCTGGTTACAATATTCAACTTCTCTCATAACCTTGTTGATATCAGAGAAATCAAGTTTTGGATCTACTCCTTGTGTCAATTGATTTAAAGCCAAAGAAACAATATCTACATTCCCAGTTCTTTCCCCATTTCCAAAGAGAGTTCCTTCAATTCTATCAGCTCCTGCCATCAATCCTAATTCTGCTGCAGCAATTCCTGTACCTCTATCATTATGTGGATGGAGACTTACCAAAACATTTTCTCGTTGATGTAAATTTCTACACATCCACTCTATTTGGTCTGCATAAATATTTGGAGAAGCAAGTTCAACGGTCGCTGGTAAATTCATAATAGTTTTGGCTTTTTTGTTAGGCTTCCATATTTCATTTACTTCGTTACAGACCTCGACAGCATATTCCAATTCAGTACCTGTGAAACTTTCAGGACTATATTCAAATTGCCAATTTGTTCTCTGAGCTTCTTCAGCTAGGGACTTAACAAGTTTTGCCCCATCGGTTGCAATTTTTAAAATTCCTTTTTTATCTTGTTTAAATACAACTTCTCTTTGCAAAGTAGAAGTAGAATTATATAAATGCAAAATTACATTCTTAGCCCCTTTAACTGATTCAAATGTTCTTCTTATTAAATGCTCTCTTGCTTGCGTTAGGACTTGAATCTTTACATCATCAGGAATAACATTTTTCTCAATAAGTTCTCTTACAAATGAAAATTCTGTGTCAGATGCTGAAGGAAATCCAATTTCTATTTCTTTAAAACCTAAGTTGACTAACATAGAAAAAAATCTCAATTTTTTTTCCATGCCCATCGGCTCAATTAAAGATTGATTTCCATCTCTCAGATCTACGCTACACCAAATTGGAGATTTACTTATTTGTTTAGCAGGCCATGTTCTATCATCTAATTTTATGACCTTAAAGGGAGAGTATTTATTTACTGAACTATTTACTATTTCTTTCAATTTGTTACCTATTTTATTCTAAAATAAC
>MDTB01193892.1_pt1 | contig 17300 bp, 12 predicted proteins | sample 811161 | NCBI WGS metagenome assembly MDTB01 (sample SAMN05326650, study PRJNA326480) | marine metagenome | isolation source: seawater | place: Mediterranean Sea | collected 2009
CGTATTTTAATTCAATCAAACCATTTTGAACACTAGCGGCAACGTTAACAGTTAAAGAGGCGCCATCAGATTGTGATACTGTAAATTGCTTTTTTACGCCATTGGCGTAAGATGCTTCGAATACAATCTGCTTTGAGTCAGTAACATCAACTGCTTTAACAGCGTTAAGAGAGTCAAACTCGGATGCCTTTTGAACTTCAAAACTGTTCGCTGGGCAAATCCCTGCATCATTAAAAGGAACATTAATACACGAATCATAAGAACGATATTGTGAATTTACTTTTAACTGCTGATGGCCAGCATCATACGTCAAATGTTGAATAGTATTCCATGTGGAACCATCAATATACTGAACTAAACCAGAGCTTGTACCGTTAAAACCCAATCGAAGATTAACCAAATCATCAGAGCCATCCTTCTTAAAATACATCCAATCATCTATAAGATTAACAAACGATGTTTGACCATTTGATGTAGGAACATAAGTAATATTGTTTAATGTAAAATTGGTACCAATCAAAATACTCTGAAAATCACAAACAATCCGTTCTTTCGTCGGTGAACTAGTCGGAGCTGCCGTTGGCTGCCCTGATGGAGTTGTAGGCTGACCCGTTGGCTGACCCGTTGGCTGCATCGACGGCTGACTCGACGGCTCCCCTGATGGAGTTGTAGGTCGAGCTGATGGAGCACTGGTTGGTGTTGATGGAGCTGATGTTGGCTGAGACGATGGAACAGCTGTTGGCTGCATCGACGGTGTGCTTGTTGGAAGTGGACTAACTCTTGAAGGAGTTGCCGTTGGCTGCATCGACGGCTGACCCGATGGAACAGCGGTTGGCTGTTTCGATGGCGTTGATGTTGGATCACTCGTTGGCTGAGCACTTGGCAAGTTGGTTGGCTGCATCGTAGGCTGACCCGACGGTAAACTTGTTGGAGTATTTGTTGCAATTGCTGCACCGGTTAACGATGGCACAAACGCTAATGTAACCGATGAACTATAATCTTTTGCAACCAATGCATTGCTATTGGCAGTATCAATTGTAAAACCAATATCAGTAGCTGAATTAGCAACATCATAAAAATTAGCACCAGTAGTATCAAAGAAACCTTTAATTTGATTATTATGTATAACAACATATTCACGATCAGATGGAATAGTACTCAATGTACCATAGGTGTTTTGAAATTCGCTTTGTGTAAAGATCTCAAACGCCTGATCACTCACACCATCGTTATAGTTAACAGTAAGTTGATTGCCACCATCAACTGAAGTATAAGAACATTGATATGGAAATTGCTTACGCGAAAGGTTATAACAACCTGGACTATCCGCATTATACTGATCGATAACAGCATCTAAATCATTACCACCGACAGCATTACCATCACCATCAACAGCATACGTTTGAGTATCGGGATTGTAATGATCTTTATAATCTCTCTGATTCTGTTTACAAATCGAGTCATCTAATTTACTAATTGTACCAGTCCCAGATTCAAGTACTAATAATCTTGCGGCATTATCTGTTTTACATGCTGCAGGATCTGCGAATGGATCAAAATCACCAGTACCATCAGGGTAATTAACACTCGATAAATCACCTTTTATCCGTATATCATAACAAGTTTGATCATCAGCGGTTACAGCAGTATTAGTAGTTTGAAGTTTTCGCGAGTTAATATTAGAAGACCTAGCTGGTGAAGATAATGCAGCAACACCTATTAATGCGGCTCTTCCAACAGATTTCAAAATCCTACTTATATTTATTGGTGATTCATTTCTCATCATTTGACTCCTATCATTTATTATCAAATCAGTTTAATTAAATTGATTTTCATTTTTTTTCATAAGTTTAGATAATGTTTTATTAAATCATCACTTTTTCTTGAAATCAAATTTATTAAAAAATTCAATAGTTTTTTATTTTTGTCGTTTTCTTTTTTTAAATATCGAAAACAGTCATTCAGCAATTGCATTGAAAATTATTGATACATTAATGCTATTTTAAAAATAATTGCTATAAAAGACTTTAAAAATTGAAATAAATAATAATACGATAATTTTAAACTTGATAACCAAGACAGTTTTATAATTTATTTAATGCCAAATTTAAAAAAAAAGAAAATTAAAAATCCTTAAAAAGATCAGTAATAATATTTAAATCATCAGCAGTGGATGGATATCCAAAACTAAATCGCACAACAGAATTTGCAATTGAATCAGAAACACCCAGTGCTTTAATGGTTGGGGATGTTTCAACGGCACCGGTAGAACAAGCACTACCCGTCGAAACGGCAACACCTAACATATCCAAACGCATCATGGCATCGTGAGCCAAATGATCGGCCATTATAAATGGAACTGTATTCCACAAACCAGACGTTGAAGACAGTGGCAATAAAAGTGATAAAAATGGGTAAGTATCACACATTTGATATGCCCAAGAATGGATATCCAAATGCTGAGATAATGCATTATAACAATACGTTAAGCCAATGGAAAACAAATGAAGCCCCATTGCATTTACTGTACCAGCACGTAACTTCTGTTGCTGAGACCCCCCAAACAACATAGGTTTTAGTACACCAGAATCACGAATAAGCAAAACACCACAACCTGTTGGAGCATAACATTTATGCGATGATAAAACAGCAACATCAATGCCAAGGGCATCAAGATCAATCTTAAATTTTCCGGCAGCTTGTACAATATCGGAATGCACAATAGCACCAACCGCATGAGCCTTTTCGGAAATAACAGTTAACGGCTGAATAGTGCCAATCTCATTGTTGGCTAAAATAATACTCACCAATGCAGTATCAGGCGTTAACAATGAATCAAAATGATCTAAGTCAATCTGACCATCCCGATTAACACGGCACAATTGCAAATCAATTAGACCTTGATCGTGGTAAACCGAAAGCGGAGATACCACACAAGCATGTTCAACAGCAGAAATAATCACGCGTGGTGGAGATTGAGGCGGCGGAGATTGTTGAAATAAGGAATAAAAAAACCAATTATTAGCTTCCGTTGCAGATGCACATGAAAAAAGCTCGTAATCACTAGCGTTAAATAAATGTTGAATAACATTAACTGCATCGTCATAAACTTGATGCATTCGCTGGCCAAACTGATGCGATGAAGATATGTTTCCAACGGTTGTCCCCCAAGATTGCATTGAATCAAGAACATCGGGACATAACGGTGTCGTAGAGTTATAATCAACAAATATTGGCGTTAATGCTGCCATTTAAAAACTACCTTTACCATCGACAAAAAATTTCGCCGTGGTTCAAATTGATCATTACATATAGAACGAAGTTCAGATTGCACTTTGTCCCAAACGGAACGATCTAGTCTAATTTTATCAAGAAAATCAAAAACTTCACGTGACAGAATATCTTGGACACTAGGATCAATATCGGCATGGAGTGCCATGTTGTAGTGCATTTTTACCTTATCAATAACCAACATATCAGTAGACACCGGCTGACTAAAAAACATTTGAGCTGGCACAGGATCGGACATCCCCTCAAAATGATAATCTTCTGGAATTTTTTTAGAAACGTCCAGATAAAACGTTTGCAAAAGCTGAAGAGGCACCGTAGATAAAATTAAAAACTGTAAATCTTTATCTGTTGGAATAACCGATTGATTAAATAATTTTTCTATAAAATTAACATGGTCATCAAGTTGTTTATGATAAAAATCAAAATAATGATAAACAGCCACTAAACCAGCGACGGTATGTTGCTGAAAATCTTTAAATCCACATGAACGACTTAAAATATAATCCACTGCATTACGGGTAGCTCGATCCCAACCAGACATTTGAACACTATGAACAATACCATTATCCCAAGTGATCGTAACGGAATCTTCATGATCCATAAATGTACGAATTGAACCCGATAAAATTCCACCATCAAAAACAGCAACCATAACCGAAATCCAACGTAAAAAATCATAACAAACATGTGTGGGTGCCTCGGCATTAATGTCGCCAAGTGATTCATTAAACAACCGATTGATTTGCTGATGATCGGCATGACCAGAATCAAACCAGGTAGGATGATGAGCGGCGTACTTTGACAACCACTGAAACATTGCTACAGTTACGGGAATACCCGTAGTAATCATTTTGATTGAGCCGCAGCGGCGAGATTATAAGCTTTCATTAAACGCGACTTTTTACGAGCTGCAGTTTTTTTCTTCAAAATACCTTTCGATGTAACTTTATCTAATTTTTTACAAGCTGCAAAAACAACCGCTTGAGTATCACTATTATATGATTCAATCGCATTAATTGCAGATTTTATTACTGATTTTAACGAAGTTTTTAAATTTTTATTACGATCATAATTTCGTTTGTTTATGATAATATCTTTTTTTGATGCATTCAAATTTGCCATGTGTTGTATCCTTAAATTGACATTACGATGATTAATCGTTAAATTTGTAAGAAGAATATTATCTCGAGTAAAACAAAATGTCAATATTAGATTGGTTCAATAAAAATAAAACATCCCCTACTTCACGCCCCAGCCGTCTGGATATTCCTGGCGACCTTTGGCTCAAGTGCCCAACCTGTAGAGATACGGTCTACTTAAAAGATTTAGAGCAGAATAATAAAGTTTGCCCATGTGAAAAAACTCACCACTTTAGAGTGAGTCCAGAAGAACGAATCAAAATGCACTTTGACGCTGATTCATTTCACGAAATTGAACCAAAAATTGAAGCAATTGATTTTCTTAAATTTAAAGACACACAATCCTATGAAATACGTTTAAAAAAAGCGAAAGAAAAAACCAAACATGCCGATGCAATCTTGATTGGCACAGCAAAACTCAATCATCTACCGGTTAATATTGGGGTCATGGATTTTTCATTTATGGGTGGCAGCATGGGGTCAGTTGTTGGAGAAAAAATTACACGTATTATAGAAAATGCCATTAAAAACAAACACCCATTAATTATTTTTACAAGTTCCGGTGGCGCTCGGATGCAAGAAGGGATTATGTCACTGATGCAAATGGCAAAAACCAGTGCCGCTTTACAAAAATTAGGGGAAGAAAAAATTCCTTACATTTCAGTTTTATGCGATCCAACCACAGGTGGAACATCGGCAAGCTTTGCTATGCTCGGCGATATTAACATTGCAGAACCTGGGGCCTTAATTAGTTTTGCTGGTCCCCGTGTCATAGAACAAACCATTCGCCAAAAACTACCCAAAGGGTTTCAACGGGCAGAGTTCTTACTCGAAAAAGGCATGTTAGATATGGTAATTAATCGAAATGAAATGCGTGATAAATTAGCATCATTGGTAAAATTACTAAACCCACACTATGAAAAGGTAGTCAAATGAAAACGCTTGATTTTGAAAAACCACTTGATGATCTCTATACAAAAATTGATGAATTAAAACAACTATCCGAAGAATCACAGTTGGATTTAAGCAGTGATATAAAAACAATCGAAAAACGTGCGGAAAAAATGAAAAAAGACATTTATAAGACGTTAACACCCGGCCAGATTATAAAAATAGCACGCCATCCAAATCGTCCCAACACGTTAAGTTTAGCACAACTCATTTGTGACGAATTTACCGAATTAAGGGGTGACAGAAGTTTTAGAGACGATCCATCAATTGTAGGTGGGATCGGCAAATGCGGACCGTATCGTGTGATGATAATCGGGCACCAAAAAGGGGCCGACACAAAAGAAAAAATTAAACGAAATTTTGGCATGCCACATCCAGAAGGCTATCGAAAAGCATTACGCTTAATGAAAATGGCCGAAAAGTTTAACATGCCCATTATTACTTTTATTGATACACCAGGTGCTTATCCTGGCAAAGAAGCAGAAGAGCGTGGTCAGGCTGAAGCCATTGCTAGGAATCTGAAAGAAATGATTGGGATTGATGTCCCAATTTTATCGGTTGTTATTGGTGAAGGTGGCTCTGGCGGTGCTTTAGGCATTGCGGTTGCGAACTGCATCTTTATGTTAGAGTATGCCGTATATTCCGTTATTTCACCCGAAGGTTGTGCGTCAATTTTATTTCGAGATGCATCACAAGCTGAATATGCTGCCGAGAAATTAAAAATGACGTCAAAAGACATTGTAGACCTTGGAATCGCAGATAAAATTTTAAAAGAACCACTTGGTGGGGCACATAACGAATGGGAAACTGTTGCAAAAACAATTAAAGATGCCTTATTAATCGAAATAAAAAAATTAACAGCAACATCAAAAGAAGAGATTAAAGATCAACGATACAATAAGTTTCGATCGTTTGGTAAGTTTAAAGATCCAGCACCTGTTTAATGAAACAGCACACCTTATTTTTTGATGAATTTGACATCAAAGAAAACGCGACGACTGAAACACTAAAAAGAGGAAAAAAGGCATTCCAAAAAAACACAATTCACGACGTTTCACTGACCAGCAATAATTTAGTTGGCACGTACACACGCGGCAAAGTAACACGCAAAGTTAAGATTACTAAAAAAGATAGCCAGCTAATTGGAACTATTGATAATATTCCCACAAAACCGTTTACAGCGCCCCTTACAGCACTCGCATATTGGTACATCAACTACATGAATGAAAACAAACAATTTGCACAATCAGAATCAAGTGAAAATAACAGTCTCGAACCATTTAACAAAATACAATTAACATTTTTATACGACCCGCAACACAATAAAGTAAACTTAACATTTTACCAACCTAGTACCCAAATTTTTTGTGATGAATCTCATTTATTTATACACAGTTTTCATCAGTTGATTCAACATTTTGACTCAAACTCACAGAGTTTAATTAATAATTTAAACCAACATTACGACGAAACATTTTTCTACGTTTCATACTGGATTAAAAACGAATCCTATCTATCGCCTCATCTGATTCAATTTATTAACTCAAAAATTCTATACAGCGAAAAACATCAACAAATTAAATTAATGGAAGATCCAATCCATTTAAAAATCACGTGCAAAATTATGGACCATCAAGTCATCATCTCATTCATTTGGTTTACTGAAGATAAAAAGACTGGAATTTCTGTTCATGATGCCATGCAATGTGAAAAAACAAATCATATTATATACGACAATCTATGCTACAAAATTCAAAATCCAATGCATGCTAAAATTGCAACGCAATTTAAACATCATTCCTTTCAACGCTTAGATATCTCAAAAATCAAACCGTTTATACAAAAGTTAGTTGAACTCCGTAAAAAAGTTGGACTCGAACTCGCCATTGATGCAAATATTCAAAAGTTAAAAAAAGTAAGCATTGATCCTATCTGCGTTATCGATGTATCACCCAACAAAAGTGGTGGCACAATCACCATAAGCTATCAATATAATGATTTAATGATCCAAACATCAAACCCAACCCCCTATATTATTTTCGATGATTTCACTTACACACAACGAAATTTAGAATTAGAACATGAATACCGTGACGTATTATTGCATTTTCACCCAAGTTCAACAGATGAAGACACTATTACGTATCCCTCACCTTACTTTGATCAAGTGGTTGGAAATATAAAATACAAACACTTAGACAACATCGCGTTCAGTGCTGAGGCGAATAAACAAATCTCTAAAAGCAATGACCACATAAAAGCAACAATACAGTTCAAAACATCGGCATCACAAATAAAAGCCTCCGTTCAATGGACGCATCCAAATAGTGAAAAAATAACACAAAAGCTACATAATCATGTTCAAGTTGGAATTCATCATTATTTTGACCCCAAAGAAAATAAAATCATTCCAATTGAGGAATCGCAATTATTAAACACATTATCAAAGCAAGATAATCTAACAATCCCAGTTGGTATTGGTGTCTTTTTGGCATTAAACACAGACTATACTATTGTATTGCCCCCTCAACTTGAAACTGTCGTAAAAAAACTCAAAAATCAAGACAAAACAACCATTTCAAAAGATATTGAAAAAATACTGAGACCGTTTCAAAAAGATGGGCTACAGTGGCTAATGAGTTTAACAGACACAGATATGAGTGGAATACTTGCAGACGATATGGGCCTTGGAAAAACAATTCAAAGCATCATGTTACTAAAAAACATGTACCAAAAAAAACAACCCCCAACCATAATCATTATGCCGAAGACCTTACTATTTAATTGGGAAAAAGAACTTCAAACATTTGCCCCTGAATTAAAAATTCTTCGTTACGATGGACCAAAACGAAATCTACTAATCCCTGAATTTAATGATTATCAAATCATCCTTTGCTCCTACACATCTGTTCGAATTGATTTTAAAAAATTAAAAGACATCCAATTTAAGCTCATGATTTTAGATGAAGCGCAATATGTTAAAAACCACACAACCAATACATTTAAAGCAATTAAAAAAATAACATCCGAAAAACAACTATTATTAACAGGAACACCACTCGAAAATAGCATTAGCGACTTATGGTCATTAATGGATATTGCCAATGACAATTATTTTGGTGCATATAAACCATTTGAAGAGTTTTATTCAGACCCCGTGAATCAACCACTACTAAAAGCGGCAATTCAACCATTCATGCTCCGACGCCGTAAAAGCGAAGTTTTAAGCGATTTACCATCGGTAACAATACAAGAACTTTGGGCGAGTCCAACAGCAGAAGAAATAAAAGCCTATACTACATTTGCAAACCAAGAGTGGCAAAATATTGAATCATTGGTAAAAAAGAATGGCTTAGAAAAATCAAAAATACATATTTTTGCATTAATGACAAAATTAAGACAATGGTGTGCTCATCCCAAATTAATTAATGAATCAGCTGAAGATGGCCCAAAATGGTCCATCTTTTATGATCGCTTAGAAGAAGCCATATCAACAGGACACAAAATTGTCGTATTCAGTCAATTTATCCCCATGATCGAAACCATGGAACAGAAATTAACAGAAGACAATGTAGCCTTTGTATCACTAACCGGTCAAACCAAAGATCGAGCAAAAGTTATCGAAACGTTTAATGAAAATGACATAATAAGAGTTGGGTTATTTAGTTTAAAGGCAGGTGGTGTAGGTATCAATTTAACCAGTGCCGATTATGTTTTTTTATATGATCCATGGTGGAACCCTGCGGTTGAACAACAAGCCATTGACCGTGTACATCGAATCGGCCAGGATCGGCCAGTAATGGTATTTAAATGTTTAGTTGCTCAAACCATAGAAGAGCGTATGGTTATTTATCAAAATCAAAAGAGAGAATTAATAGAATCATTAATTGAAGAACAATCCATCAAAAATTTAAATATTGGTGAAATTAAAGCATTAATAGGCATATAGTTTGCAGAAAAATCATTTCTTTTATAATATAAATTAATGGACTTCAAAAAAATAAAAAAACTCGTTTCACTTGTAGAAACATCAGACATTTCATCATTATCTGTAGAAGAAGATAACCTAAAGGTTGAAATAAAACGCGAGCTTCCTCAAGCACCAATTCAACACATCGCAAGCGTTCAACCAACCATAGCCGTACCTGAGCCGCCCAAGCCAGTTCAAACAACACCAGAAGTTGCACCAGCCACAGATTCAAATTTAATCGAAATTAAATCCCCCATGGTTGGCACCTTTTATACATCACCGAATCCAGAATCTAGTCCATTTGTTACACCGGGGTCTGCTGTTCAAAAAGGGGACATCGTGTGTATGATCGAAGCCATGAAGTTATTCAATGAAATTGAATCCGACGTATCTGGAACCATCGAAAAAGTCTGCATTCAAAATGGTGATGCGGTCGAATTTGGGCAAGCTTTATTTTTAGTTCGTCCAAATTAATGTGATTAACGATACAATTTGGCAACTTTATCCAAAACAAGCGTCATTATCCAAAAAAATAGCCAGTTATTTTAATTGTTTACCAATTATTGGCCAGTTAATGTTAAACCGCTCTATTCACACCATTAAAGAGGCTGAACATTTTATGCATCAAACGTGGGACAATTGGGACCCTTTACCGAATCAACCCGAACTGATGAAGCAGATTGAACATTTAATCAATGACCAAGCGGCAATTTGTGTTTATGGGGATTACGATGTTGATGGCGTCACATCAACGGCCATGCTAGTTGGCATATTAAGAAATGCAGGATGCCAAGTAGATTATATTTCACCGCATCGATTCAACGATGGGTATGGACTTAATATAAATCGAATCAATGAGATTGCAAAAAAAAATTATGCAGCATTAATCACCATTGATTGTGGCGTTTCTAATCACCATGAAATAGAACAATTAAAAAAACAACAGCCAACAATGGTGGTATTAATTATTGATCACCATAAATGCCCAGCTGTTTTACCAAATGCAACTGCGATTGTTAACCCACAACTAGCAACCGAGGATCACCCTGCCCGTCATTTATGTAGCGCAGCCCTAATCGATTACATTTTCAGAACAACCCCAATACACAATATCGATCCCAGTGAATATTTAGATCTCTGTGCACTGGGCCTCATTGCCGATGTGATGCCATTAACAAATCTCAATCGTTGGTATGTGAACCAAGGGCTAACAGCGATTCGAACGAAGCCACGGCCTGTTATTTTGGAGCTTTGCATCCAAGCAAGAATCAATCACGAAACAATCAACACAAAAGATGTGGGCTTTGGCCTTGGGCCTCGTATGAATGCACCCGGTCGCTTAGGTGATCCAAGACCAGTTGTAGAACTGTTATTAAGCACTGATATCACCGACATTAAATCTAAAATTCAAGCCATTGAAAAGTTAAATAACAAGCGTCGAAACATTGGCGAAAAAATCCAAAAAGATATTGAAGAACAATTGGATCAAGAAACCAATTTAGACAATCAAAAAGGGATTATCTGTTCTGGGCAGTATTGGCATATGGGGGTCATTGGAATTAATGCATCCAAATTGGTAAATAAATTCCATAAACCCGCCATTGTAATCGGGTTTGAGAATGATATTGCCAGAGGATCGGCTCGAAGTATTCCTGGGGTAAACATTTATAATATCATCCAAAAATGTGCGGAAGCATTAGATCATTTTGGGGGTCACAGCCAAGCCGCCGGATTCAGTTTAAAAACAAAAAACATTGTTGAATTTAAAAAAGAGTTTTTAAAACAATGCAACAGCATCAACAAAGAATCAAGCACACCCAAAATGATAATAGATGCCGAATTACCATTGAATCAAATTAACTTGTCCTTAATAGATGAGCTAGCCAAACTCGAACCACATGGGGAAGCAAATCCAAAACCAGTATTTTACACATCAGCAAATTTAATTGATGCCAAAAAAGTTGGAAAAACAAGTGCCCATCTTAAATGTCGCTTAGAACAAAATGGAAGCATCATAGACGGCATTGGATTTAATTTAGCAACGGCATTGGCCAAAATAAAATCACAAAAAATCAGCATTGCATTTACCGTTTCCAAAAATATTTTTCGAGGAAATGTTACACCTCAAGTCGAAATTATCGAAATAAAATAATATGGGCCTGAGTCAATTATTAAAATTATGTCGATATTTATCTGCAAAAGATTTAGAAGAAATAAAAAAAACACATGCGTTTTCAGAAAAGTATCATGATCTTCAAATTAGAAAATCAGGTGAGCCATATATTACACACCTAGAAAATGTAGCGATAATTTTAGCAAAATTGAAACAACAAGTTACAACCATACAAGCCGGGTTACTTCACGATGTGTTAGAAGATACAAAATGTACCGAAAAAATACTTGAAAGTGAATTTGGAACCGCCATTTTGGATCTTGTTCAAGGTGTTACAAAGTTAGAACGAATCAATTATCCATCCAACATTGAGCAACAAGCAGAAAACTATCGGAAACTATTTATTGCCATGGCAAAAGATGTTCGTGTGGTAATTGTTAAACTGGCGGATCGTTTACATAACATGCGAACGTTACATTTTATGCCGATTGATAAACAACGCCGAATAGCAAAAGAAACCTTAGAAATATACGCACCACTATCCCATCGATTAGGAATCGGATCAATTAAATGGGAGTTAGAAGATCTAGCATTTGCTACATTACGCCGCGAGGACTTCAATCATGTAAAAGAGCTTATAACGGAAAAAAGAGATCAACGAGAAGCCATTATTGAGTCCATGTGCATTAGTGTTCGCGAGCTCCTAAAAGAAAAATCAATTGAAGCAACCATTTCTGGTCGGCCAAAACATTTTTATAGCATTTATAAAAAATTATACGAAGAAAAGATTGAATTTAGCCAACTATTCGATTTGTATGGGATTCGAATTATCACAACAAGCATTTCAAATTGTTATCAAATTTTGGGCTATATTCATTCAAAATACAAACCGATTGAGGGGCGCCTTAAAGATTATATTGCGTTACCAAAATCAAACCTATATCAATCCCTTCACACCACCATTATAGGGCCAAATGGACATCGGATTGAAATTCAAATTCGAACAGAGCAAATGCATACCATATCCGAATATGGTATTGCGGCACATTGGTCATACAAAGAAAAGCCAGACAAGCTAAGTAAAGCGGTTGATTTTTCATGGCTGAAAGAGATTCTAGACGAAGAAAAGCAATCCCCAAACAATTTTATAGAAAACCTAAAAATTAATTTATACGATGAAGATGTATTTGTGTTTACACCAAAAGGCGACATTATGATCTTACCCAAAGGCGCCACCATTTTAGATGTAGCATTTAAGATTCATACCGATATTGGCTTAAAATTTAAAGCAGGTATTGTGAATGGGCGAATTGTCCCCATAAATTACATATTAAAAAATGGCGATCAAATCGACATTCAAACACGTAAAAATGCTCAACCTAATTTAGGCTGGTTAGACATTGTAACCACCCGATTTTCTAAGTCAAAAATTAAATCATATTTCAAAAAGCAAGATACTGAATTACGCGTAAAACTTGGAGAAACAAAACTTAAAAAAACATTAATAAAGTTCGGCTTTATTAAGACGAAGAAAGACTCAATTTCGCAATTTTTAGATCGGATTCAAAGCAAAGCCAATTATAAAAATCATACGGACATTCTATTGGCCATAACAAATAAAGAAATTAGTGAAAATGTAATTATTAAATCCTGTAAAGATGAAACTGACATTGACGACATTGTTAAGAAAAAAACCATAAAAAAAATTGATCGGCCACTCATTTCAGTCGATGGAGAAATTGACATTGAAACCCATATCGCAAAGTGTTGCCAACCACTGCCAGGAGATCCAATTATTGGGTTTATCACCCGCGGCTATGGAGTAGCAATTCATAATCGCAACTGTAAAGTTTTATTAAATAATAAAGCAACCCACGGGCACCGTTTAACACCAGCCAATTGGATTCAAAAAACACAAAATGTCTATTCCACAGATATCCACTTAACCGTCATCGATCGGCCAAACCTATTAAAAGATATTTTAGAAGAGTTTAGCAAGTTTCAAATTAACATTTCAAAAGCATCAACAAAATTATATAAAAACGGTCAAGCCAAGATATTTTTAACCTGCGATATTAGTCAATTCGAAGAGTTTATACAAATTAAACGACAATTATTAAAATTTGAAGACATTATTGACATTGGTCGAACCAACTAAACGTGGGATTAACGCTTAGATTTTTTTTGGTATTGTTTCCGATACTCCCAAGGAGGTTTCGGATTTTTACGGCGCCAAATTCCGATACGCTGGTTTCTTGCGTCTGATTCTAATTCAAGCCAATCGGGAGAATCAACATAGCGTCGGTAAACCCAAGCCAACCCCAATCGGACCATTTCTTGATTCATATTTTGACCATATTCATCATAAACAATGGCTAGAGTACGATCATAATGATCCTTACCTTTGGGAACAATCGTTACCTGTTTTCCCGTAATACGAATGGTTAAATAGCGACCAGGCTTGGCACCATCACGTTGACGCATTTCAGGCGAATCAATACCAAACAAGCGTATTTTTTGACGCTTCTTTTTATCTTGTTTAACATAAATGGTATCGCCATCAATAACTCGAACCACAGTAGCATTAAATGTAGCTGAATAAGCAACTATGTTTAATAAGGTAAATAAAGATAACAACAGTTTCATGCTATTATAATTATACCAACTACACAGAATCTCGTAACCCCCACCAATAAAAAGGTAGGTTTTTAATTCAAAATGAATTTGATAATATTAAATGACATGGTAAAATAAGCCGAAAGAAAATAGGATAGTAAAATGAACATATACGAAGAATCAATTGAATTTCACCGAAAAAACGGTGGCAAGCTCGACATCAACCCCAAATTTAACATTGCATCTAAACATGATTTATCACTGGCATACACGCCTGGTGTCGCAGGTGTATGTGAAGCCATTGCAAAGGATCCCAAATTAGCATACGACTTAACGATTAAAAAAAATACAGTCGCCATTGTAACAGATGGTTCAGCAGTGCTTGGACTGGGCAACATTGGCGCAACTGCATCCATACCTGTAATGGAAGGCAAAGCGTTACTATTTAAAGAATATGCTGGTATTGACGCATTTCCGGTATGCATTGAATCACAAAACACAGCAGAAATTGTTAACATTATAAAAAATATTACCCCTATGTTTGGTGGAATTAATTTAGAAGATATCGCAGCACCTCGCTGTTTTGAAGTTGAAACATTACTTCAAGACATTGGTATTCCAGTTTTTCATGACGATCAACACGGCACAGCGATAGTAACCTTAGCAGCGCTAATTAATGCAGCTAAATTAGCTAACAAGGATCTTCGCGATTTAAAAATCGTAATTAATGGCGCTGGTGCTGCTGGATCGGCAATAGCAGATATGTTATTAAGCATGAATTTTGTTGGTGAAGAAACAGCATCCGTCAAAGAAATTATCATTTGCGATTCAAAAGGAACAATCCATGAATCTCGGCCTGATTTAGCTGAAAATTCGGCAAAACTTCGCTTGGCTCGTAAAACCAACCGTAACAATGTTGCAGGATCTCTCAGTGATGCAATGGTAGATGCCGATGTATTTATTGGGGTCAGTGTCGCAAAAGCAGTAACGCAAGACATGATTAAAAGCATGAACGCAAACCCTATAATTTTTGCTATGGCAAATCCAATTCCAGAAATTATGCCAGAAGAAGCAACAGCAGCTGGCGCATTTATTGTTGGTACTGGGCGTAGTGATTTCGCAAATCAAGTTAACAATGTATTAGCTTTTCCTGGTATTTTTCGTGGGGCTATGGATGCCAAAGCAACTCAGTTTACGCACGACATGAAACTCGCAGCAGCCCATGCTATTGCAGAATCAGTAGAAAACTTAACCATTGATAATATTTTACCAGCGGTATTAGACAAAAAAGTCCCCTATTTTGTTGCAGAAAAAGTTCAAGAGACCTATTTAAAATCAAGTTTAACCAAGTGAAAATTGTTGTCTTAATTCTCATCCTTTTCCAAAGCACGTTTGCAGCAGAAAATTTATCAATTGAGTGGCAAAAAAAAATCAATGAAATCTTAAGTAAAACCTTAGATAATTACCATTATGTAGATCAAGACATTGACGATAATTATTCAAAACGGGTCTTCCGTTTATTTTTAAATAAACTCGACCCAAATAAAACATTTTTTACAGAGAATCAGATAACCGATCTTACAACATACGAGTATAAAATTGATAACGACATCCGAAATAACACCTTTTACTTTTATAATCTTTGTATTTTACGTTTAAAGGAACAAATTGAATTTAACAATTTAATTTACAATACATTATTAGAGCATCCCATAAATTTAAATGAAAAAAACAGCATTGAAATCGATACAGATAAAAAAACATATGCCAAAAACAACGATGACTTAACCAAACGTTGGAAAGCCTTAATTCAATATCAAGTCGCTCAAAATTATATGACATTATATAAAGAGAAATACCCATCAAAGAATAAATTAATTCTGAAGGAAGAACTCGTAAAAAAAGCCAAAGCAAAAACAAAACGAGACTTAGATCGCCGATTCAAACGTTTAAATAGCAAAAAAGATATTGATTACTTCACAACGTACCTTGATTCAATCACACGGGCATTTGGGCCTCATACCGCGTATTTACCTCGCGAAGAAAAAGAAGATTTTGACATTAACATGTCTGGAAAGCTTGAAGGAATCGGAGCAATATTAAGAGAAGATGATGGATACATTAAGGTGGTCCGTATTATTCCAGGAAGCGCATCATGGCGACAAGGAGAATTAAGTGCCGAAGATACGATATTAAAAGTATCTCAAGCCAATAAAGAACCCATCAGTATAGTGGAATCCCCGGTAAGAGACGCTGTAAAGTTAATACGAGGACCAAAAGGAAGTACCGTAAACTTAACGGTCAAAAAACCAGATGGCATCATCAAAACAATTTCCATTAAGCGAGACATTGTAATTATAAAATCTGCATTTGCCAAATCAGGGGTATTTAAAGTTAACAACAAGCAATTTGGGTATATTTTATTACCATCGTTTTATCGCGATTTTGACGATAATAAAAACCGCAATTCAGCAGGTGACGTTAAAAAAGCGTTACAACAATTAAATAAAGTAGGAACAAGTGGATTAATTTTAGACTTACGAAATAATGGCGGTGGCTCTTTAAAAGACGCTATTGAAATTGCTGGATTTTTTATTCCAAAAGGACCAATTGTTCAAGTATCAGACACTTATAATAATAAAGACATCTATCGAGATCCAGATCGAAAAATGGTATATAAACAGCCATTAATTATTTTAGTAAACACATTTTCAGCATCAGCTTCCGAGATTGTGTCAGCTGCGCTACAAGATCATGGACGCGCCATCATAATTGGAAATTCCAATACCTTTGGTAAAGGAACGGTCCAAAAAGTAGTGGATTTGGATCGAATTTTATTTAATAGTCCAAAACCTTTAGGCCACATAAAAATCACAATTCAAGAATATTTTCGGATTAATGGCACGTCAACTCAATTTACTGGCGTACTGCCAGACATCACCTACCCTAGCCCTTATGATTATTTAGATGCAGGTGAAAAAGAATTAAAATATGCATTTAAGGGATCATCCACAACACCAGCCAATTATAAAGAAATTCCTAAATCGACACGGATCATAAACATCATTAATCAATCAAATGATCGAATACGAAATAATCCTGCGGCAACCACTATTGTTGAGTACAACGACTTCATGTTAAATCAAAAAGAAAAATCAAATCGATCAATACGAATCAATGATATGTGGGAAAATTTAGAAAAAGTTAAGGAAAAAAATAA
>MDTB01224720.1_pt1 | contig 17298 bp, 24 predicted proteins | sample 811161 | NCBI WGS metagenome assembly MDTB01 (sample SAMN05326650, study PRJNA326480) | marine metagenome | isolation source: seawater | place: Mediterranean Sea | collected 2009
TTCTTTTGATTTCATAAATTTCTATATTGAAAAAACACAAATATGTCTTAATTTGAAATTAACTAAAGTTATATGCAATTTATAAAAAAAACAAGTTCGAGAAGTAATTTAATTGGGTTAGTTGTAAAAATAACTTTGGTAATTACAGTTTTACTCATAACTGTTTTTTTATTAAACAAAATTGATTTTCCTGCACCAAAAAAGGAAATAGAAAAAGTTATACCCAATGAAAACTTTAAAATTGTTAAATAGAAATTTTTTTTTATTAATACTCATAACATTAGTTTGCTTTAATTCATATGCAGAAGATAAACCTGTTGATATTTGGAATATTGAAAAAGAAACTAAACTGGAAAATTCTACTAACGTTTCAGACTCTGCCCAAAATGTTACAACCTCAGAAGATATATCCAATCCCTCTATTTTTGACATGCAGTCAAAAAAAGAAACCAGTCTAATAAAACTTGAGGATAATATTGATGAAGAGAAAATTAAAATTGTTGGTTTATACGATCCCGAAGATTATGGACTTGATATAAGTATGTGGTCTAATTCAAATGGAGATCAACTTAAAAGTATTTTATCAAGATTAAATAAAATGAATCTTTCTCAAGATGCAAGAGAAATTATGAATATGTCATTACTAATTAATGCATATAACCCAACCAAAAACATTTCTGAAAAAGAATTTATGAAATTCAAATCTGACTGGTTAATCAAAGACTCTAATTTCGAATTAATTGAAAAATATATAACTCAAAATCAAGCAATAAATATACATCCTAACTTAACAAAATATTTAGTAAATTCTTATTTGTCGGAATCAAACATTGAAAAATCCTGTGAAATTTTTTCTAAAAATGAAGAACCAATTAATGATGAATATCTATCAAAATTTAGTATTTATTGTTTAATTGTAAGAAATAAAAATGAAGAAGCACAAATCATCTTAGATCTAAAAAAAGAATTAGGTTTTAAAGATGAATATTTTGAAAAAAAAATAAGTTATTTATTTGGTTTTAATGATAAGATTGATAAAGAAATATCTGAAAAATCAATTTTAGATTTTCATTTAGCTCATATAACTAATCCTGAATTTACTTTTGAACCTAATGACAAAACAAATAAAATTATATGGAAATATCTATCATCTTCTAACTTACTAACTTCATTGAAAGAAATTGATAGTTCAGAAATAGAAAAAATTTCAGTGTTAGAAAAAGCGGTAAATGATAAGAATTATTCAGAAAAAGATCTTCTTGAACTATACAAAAGGTTTCAATTCAATATAAATCAACTTTTAAATGCTCAAAATACTTATAAATCTCTGAGTAATATAGAATCAAGAGCGCTTATTTATCAAAAAATATTATTAGAGTCAGAGCCAGTTGAAAGATTAAAATTATTAAAAATTTTGAAAGAACTATTTTTAAAAGACAATTTAAATAATGCATTCGATGTTGAATTAAAAAAATTTTTAAAAGGAATAGATCCCACTAGAATACCTGCAAATTTAACAAGTTTTTATTATACTAATATAGAAATCGAAAAAAACTTACAAAAAAAAATTAAATTTAATAATGATGTGATGCATCAATCTAAGCTCATAAATTATTTTAATGGTGATTACTCAAAATCAAAAATTGAAAAAGACATAGATAATTTTTTAAAGAAAATAAAAAAAAGTAAAAAATATTTTCTTTCTAAAAAGGATATAATCTTTATTGAATCATTAAAATCTGATGGCGTGGAAATTCCAAAAAAATATGATGACTTATATGTAGTTGATGAGAATGAAATTCCTACAGACATACAAGTTATGATAAATAATGATGAGAAGGGCATGGCTTTATTAAGAATAGCTGAAGTGATTGGACAAGATAATCTAGAAAGAATTGATGAGGATACAATATATTTTATTATTTCTACACTTAATAAATTAAATATTGATCCTATTAGAAATAAAATCCTATTAAAAGTTCTGCCTTTAAAAGTTTAAAAATTAGATTAATATAAAGATATGACAGTCAGAAAAATACTTACAGAACCTAATAAAATTTTAAGACAAGTTTCTCAGAATGTAGAGACAGTTGGAAATGATGAAAGAAAGTTAATGGATGATATGTTAGATACAATGTATGCAGCGAATGGGATAGGTCTCGCAGCTATCCAAATAGGTATTCCAAAAAGAATAATTGTTATGGATATAAGTAAAGATGAAAAAAAAAAAGAACCTAGATATTTTGTCAATCCAATAATTAAAAATAAAAATCCTATTAAGTCTACATATGAAGAAGGGTGTTTATCTGTACCTGATCAATTTGCTGAAATAGATCGTCCAAGCAAATGTGAAGTTGAATATTTAGATTACAATGGCGAAAAAAAATTATTAAAAGCAGAAGGTTTATTAGCAACGTGTATTCAGCATGAGATGGATCATTTAGAGGGAATACTTTTTATTGATTATTTATCAAAATTAAAGAAATCTATGATTATTAAAAAACTATCCAAAACAAAATCTAATCGGATAGTAGTTTAATTAATGGCGAAAAAAATTATTTTTATGGGTACACCCATGTTTGCTGTACCAATCTTAAAATCTTTATATCAGAATGGTTATGACATATCAGCAGTCTATACTCAGCCTCCACAAAAATCTCATCGTGGACAAAAAATTAATAAATCACCAATTCAAGGAATTTCAGAAACTCTTAATTTAGAATTTAGGTCACCCGATACTCTTAAAAATAATAAAGATGAATATAATTTTATTAAAAAACTTGATGTTGATTTGGCTATTGTGGTTGCCTATGGACAAATTATTCCTAAAGAATATTTAAGTTTAACTAAAAAAGGTTTTATAAATATACATGGTTCTATACTGCCCAAATGGAGAGGAGCTGCACCAATTCAAAGATCAATAATGAACTTAGATGTGGAAACGGGCATCAGTATTATGAAAATTGTTGAAGAGCTAGATAGTGGACCGGTATGCAATATCTACAAAGTGAAATTAGATTTTAATCAAAACTCACAAGAAATTTCAGATAAATTATCAATTCTTGCAGCAGAAAAAATTTTGGACAACATAGATGATATTTTAGAAAATAAAGCAAATTTTGTTGAACAAGATCATTCAGAGGCCACTTATGCAAAAAAAATAGACAAAAAAGAAGGCAAGATTAATTGGAGTGAGGATGCTAAAAAAATTATTGGGAAGATAAATGGATTATTTCCAACACCTGGTGCTTTTTTTACTTTTAAGGGAGAAAGATATAAAATATTAAAAGCTGTGATTGGCAATGGTTTGGGTAAAGTTGGTGAAGTAATTTCTAACAGTCTAGAAGTAGCTTGTAGCAAAAATCAATCTATTAAAATTCTTGAAATTCAGAGACAAGGAAAAAAACCACAAAAAATTAGTGAGTTTGCTCTTGGGTCTAACATCAAAAAAGGTTCTATAATCACTAATGTTTAAGTATCAAATATTAGTTGAGTATGTAGGCACTAATTTTAGAGGGTGGCAAGTTCAAAAAAAAGGAAAGACTATTCAGGGGCTAACTCAAGAAAAAATTTCAAAACTCTTAAAAGAAAAAATAACATTACTAGGGTCTGGTAGAACAGATACTGGTGTGCATGCAATCGAGCAATCTGCACATTTTGAATGTAAAAATGAGATTAAGCAGATAGGTAGATTTTTAAAATCAATGAATCACTTTTTGAATAAAGATGGTATTTCAATATTAAAAATTAGAAGAAGAACCAAAAACTTTCATGCAAGATTTTCAGCTAAGATACGAATTTACAAGTATGTAATTATAAATCGTTTAAGTGGACCAGTTTTAGATGAAAAAAGAGGATGGCATATTATGAAGAAGCTTGATGTGGTTGCAATGAAAAAAGGTGCAAAAAAATTACTTGGAACCAAAGATTTTTCAACTTTTAGAGCATCTAGTTGTAGGGCCAAAAGTCCAATAAAAACAATGACACTTGTAAAAATAAAATCATACAAAAATAAAATAGAAATTGAATTTAGATCTCGATCTTTTTTGCAACAACAAGTTCGTTCAATGGTTGGTTGTTTAAAATACCTTGGAGAAAAAAAATGGTCATTAAATAAATTTGAAAGTGTAATTAAATCGAAAAAGAGGGTTTTATGTGCACCCCCAGCACCACCAGAAGGACTTTATTTAGCAAGAATTATTTATTAATTTTTTTTTGTTAGACATTGAATATTTTTTATTAATTCGCCATCTTGACTCAGCTCTTACGATGTAGCCGCAGCAATTTTTTGCTTTACACTTACATGGAAATTGTTTGTAATCCTCGTCATATCCAAAACCATAATCACAAGTAAATTCCTCTCCCTTTTTAATGTCTTTTATTGCTGTGACCCAGATTTTAAGACCTCTTCCTTCATAATCACAATTATTATCACATGAGTGATTAATCAATCCAGCTGTATTCCATGGAAAATCTCCATCTAAAGTGTATTTTTTATTTAATGTAAATAAATATATAGGTTTTTTATTATCAAATTTATCAGACTCATCAACTTCTTTGTTTGTTATAATTTTTCCAACATAATTAATAATTTTAGTACCAGCTTTAATATCTTTTGCGGCATATAATCCACGACCTCTATTATCAATTTTTGATTTTTTTATTCTATACAATTTCATGAAAGGCTATTTACAATTTACAGGATAATTATCAATTGAATTCTAACAATGCATCAACATGTCTTTTAGCACTGTCTTGAAGAGCTTGTAAATCATATCCACCCTCAAGAATTGAAACAACTTTACCATTAGAAAATTTTTTCGAGGTCTCTAGTATTCTTTTTGTAATTTTATAATAATCGTCAGTCTCAAGTTTAAATTGTGCAAGTGGATCGTCATTATGTCCATCAAATCCTGCGCTTATCAAGATAAATTCAGGTCTAAAATTTCTTAATTTTTTTAATACAAATTCAAAAGCATTTAAATATTCTTCAGAGTTTGTGCCAGCAGGTAATGGTATATTACAAATATTATTAAATTTCCCTTTTTCTTTTTCAGAACCTGTTCCAGGATAATAAGGATATTGATGTGTTGATATGAATAAAATATTTTTGTTATCATAAAAAATATCCTGTGTTCCGTTACCATGGTGAACATCAAAATCAATTATAGCAATCCGTTTATATTTATATTTTTTAACTAAATATTTAGCACCAATAGCAACATTATTTAAAATACAAAAACCTGCAGCTTTATTTTGATTACAATGATGACCTGGAGGACGTACACTACAGAAGGCATTTTTAAATTCTTTATTTTGTACACCTTCTATAGCTGTGATAATTGAGGCTGCTGCATCAAAAGTAGCTTCTTTGCTTCCAGGAGAAATGATTGTATCACCATCAAGCGATGAAAAACCTTTAGTTGGAAAAGAATTTTTAACTAAGTCAATATATGCATCATCATGAGTATCCTTTATTATATCATCAGTAATAATAGAGGGCTTTTTCCATAAAATATTATTATTATTATATCTTCTCAGATTCTCAATAATAACTGAAACTCTTGCTATTTGTTCTGGGTGCCCAGGACCAGTATCATGATTTTGATAGCTATTAGAAAAAATTAAACCAGTTTTCACTTAAAGTAATTTTGTAAAATATTTTGATAAATTTTAGTTAAATTTTTTAAATCTTTTAAAGATACTGCCTCATCAACTTTGTGCATAGTTTTTCCTACCAAACCAAATTCTAATCCTGGTGATATTTTTCTTATAAATCTTAAATCAGAAGTTCCACCGGTAGTAGATAATTTTGGTTTGATCCTTGTAATTTTTTTTATGATATCTTGAATCATAAATGTTGTTTTGTTGGGTTTTGTCAAAAAAGCTTCACCAGAAACTTTATATTCTATTTTATATTTAGATTTATTGACTTTAGTCATTTTACTAAAAATTTTATTGAGTTGTTTTTTAATAGAAATTGATGAATGTTTATTATTAAACCTTATATTAAAAGTCGCTTCAGCCATTGCAGGTATAATATTATCTGCTTTATTTTCTATATTTATTTTAGTGACCTCTAGGTTCGTAGGCTGAAAATTTTTTGTACCTTTATCAAATCTAATTTCTTTTAATTTTTTTAAAATATTAATCATTATGGTAGAAGGATTATTAGCCCGGTGAGGATATGCTACGTGGCCTTGCAAACCAAATACTTGTAATTTACCAGTTAAACTTCCTCTTCTACCAATTTTGATCATTTCACCTAATTTGTTTGGATTTGTAGGTTCGCCAACTAAACAGAAATTAATTTTTTCTTTCTTTTTTTTTAAATATTCTACTACTTTTTTTGTTCCATTTATTGCATCACCTTCTTCATCACCAGTAATCAACAAACTGATAGAACCATTAAAATTTTTATTTTCACTTAAAAATTTGCTCACAGCAGAAATAAAAGATGCAATAGAACTTTTCATATCATTTGCACCCCTACCAATTAAATGACCTTTCTTAACAGATGGTCTAAATGGATTAATTGTCCAATCTCTAATGTTTCCTGGAGGCACCACATCCAAGTGACCTGCATAACAAAAATTAGGTCCTTTAGTTCCTAGTCTCGCATATAAATTTTTGACAGATTTTAAATTTTTTTCATTAAATTCTAATATTTTTGTTTTAAAACCCAATTTTTTTAATTCTTTTTCTAAAAATTTCATTACCCCAGCATCAATTGGAGTTATAGATGGAAATTTGATTAGCTCTTTGGCTAATTGTAATTCATTTAAAACTTTCATTTTTAGTCTCTTAAAAGGTCGTTTATAGATGTTTTGGATCTTGTTTTTTCATCAACTTGTTTAATTATTACTGCACAATATAAAGATATTGCAGACGAATTATTCTTGTCAGGTAATGATCCTGGAACAACAACTGAATATGGTGGAATTTTTCCATAAGTAATTTTTCCAGTTTTTCTATCAACTATTTTTGTTGATTGGCCAATATACATTCCCATACTTAAGACTGAGCCTTCTCCAACAATAACACCTTCAACTACTTCAGACATAGCTCCTAAAAAAACATTATCCTCAATTATTGTTGGTAAAGCTTGTGCAGGTTCTAAAACACCACCAACACCTGAGCCTGCTGAGATATGACAATTTTTTCCTATTTGACAACAACTACCTGCTCTCGCAAAAGTATCTATCATTGTTCCCTCATCGATATACGCACCTATATTTACATAGCAGGGCATAAGAACAGCATTCTTTCCAACAAACGAACCTTTTCTTACTGGTGAATTTGGTACCATTCTAAAGCCAGCTTTCTCATGATCTTCTTTTGTCCATCCTGCAGTTTTACCTTTTAACAAATGAGCTTTATCATACCAGCTGCTGTACGGACCATTTAAATTTTCCATAGGATAAATTCTGAAACTTAGCATGATAGCTTTTTTTAAATGTTGATTAGTTATCCACTCTCCATTAATTTTTTCAGCAACTCTTGATTTACCACTATCTAAGTCATTTATTACTTGATCTATGGTATCTTTAAGTTCTTGATCAGAGTTTTGATTAACCTGATCTTTTTTTTCCCAGGCATCATTGATAATTTTTTCTACAGACATAATTTATTTACTTTTTAATAGCCTTATTTCTTTTAGAAATAAAGATAGATTTTCAATTTTATGAGTAATATAATCTTTATCTGAGTCTAACTTTCCAAAATGTTCATCATTTTTTAACCAAACAGTTGTACACCCACGTTTATGACCAATACTTAAATTTTTAGCAATATCTTCGATATAAACAGTTTCTTTTGGATTGATATTAAATTTTTCGACCATTAGATCAAAAGTTGATGCCCCAGGTTTAGGTACATATCCAGCATCTTTAATATCAAAGACTTTATCCCTTCCAAAAAGGTCATATATTCCTAGATGTGTAAGGATATTTTTTGCGTGTGCAGCACTTCCGTTTGTGAAGATAAACTTTTTCATATCTAACTTTTCTAACTCGTTTCTCATTATTTTATCTTCCTTCATGAAAGAAATATCTATATCATGAACAAATTCTAAAAATTCATCTCCAACAACATTGTGATGCAACATTAGACCATTTAAAGATGTGTTATATTTATAAAAATAATTAGTTTGAAGTTCTTTTGCTTTTGTTTCACTTAGATTGAGCTTGTTTTGAATAAAAAGTGTCATGCGTTTTGAGACCATTCCAAAAACTTTTTCTAATGGGTATCCATTGTGTGACCCATAACATACCCCATCTAAATCTAATAAAAGATATTTTTTGTCTTTTAGATTCATTTTCTTATTAATGTGCCCGATCCCTTATCAGAGAATATTTCAAAAAGTATTGAGTGTTGTTTCCTTCCATCAATAATTCCAACAGCAGTAACCCCATTATTTACTGCATCCAAACAAGTATTTATTTTAGGTATCATACCACCTTTTATAGTTTCTTTTTTAATCATTTGTAAAATTTCTGAAGAAGAAATTTCTTCAATAAGAATTTTTTTTTCATTTAAAACACCTTCTACATTAGTCATTAAAAGTAATCTTCTCGATTTTAAAGATTTTGCAATAGCACCAGCAGCAGTATCTCCATTAATATTATATGTCTGATTATTCTCTCCCAAACCTAATGGAGAAATAATTGGGATTTTATTATGTTTGAGTATATTTTTTATAATATTATTATTAATTTTTTCAGGTATTCCAACAAATCCAAGCTCCTTTGCCTCTGGGACAACTTCTATTATATTGTTATTTTTTGTGTGTATTGAAATAGCCTCAGTTCCTTTTTCCTTAAGTGATGAAACAATATCATTATTGAAATCAATTAAAACAGTTTCAACTATATTAATAATTTTTTCATCAGTTACTCGTAGACCTCTTATAAATTTTGATTGAATATTTGACTTATCTAGCTCCTTTTTAATTCTTGGTCCACCTCCATGAATAACCACGATAGATAGACCCAGTTTATTCAATATACTTATATCGTTTATAAAGTTATTAAATATATTTCTATCTATAAATACGTTCCCACCATATTTTATGACTATTAAGTCATTTTTATATTTTTCTATATATTTAGAAACCTCATTTATGGGAGGTCCATTATGGGGAAGTATTTTTTTCAAGTCCATTAATTTTTTTAAGAGAATATTAAATATTAAGTTACAGTTTTAACTGTTGTTCTTTTCATAATAAACACTTGTTGTGCCATGGTTAAAATATTATTCACAGTCCAATAAATTACTAATCCACTTGGGAATGGTGCAAGTATTACAGTTAAAAAAAGAGGAAAAAATGCAAAAATTTTAGCTTGCATAGGATCTGTTGGTGCTGGATTTAGTTTTTGTTGTATCCACATAGAAACACCCATAGCTACTGGCCAAGCACCTATAACTAAGAAAGATGGTACATCATAAGGCAAAAGACCAAATAAATTAAACAAACTTGTAGGATCGCGTTCGCTAAGATCATGTATCCAACCATAGAATGGCATCTGCCTCATTTCTATTGTTACAAATAAAACTTTATATAAAGCAAAAAAAACCGGAATTTGAACAAGTATAGGAAGACATCCTGACATAGGATTTACTTTTTCTTTTTTATAAAGGGCCATCATTTCTTGTTGTAATTTCATTTTATCATTTTTATGAAGTTCCTTAAGTCTTGTCATTTCAGGAGTAAGTGCCTTCATTTTTGCCATACTTCTAAAAGAAAAATTAGCAAGTGGAAAAAAAGCTAAACGAATACAAATCGTAATAGCTATAATTGCTAATCCATAATTACCAAGTAGTTTAAAAAAATAATCAATTCCAAAAAAAAGAGGTTTTGTAATGAAGTATAAGAAGCCCCAATCTATTACAAGATCAAATTTATCAATATTTAAGGATTGTGCATAACCATCAATCACATCTACTCGTTTAGCAGCAATAATTATTTGGAGCTCTTCTTCAATAAAACTATTTTCATTTAATGTTAATGGATTTGTTGAAATAAAATTTGCTCTGAATTTATTTTTATAATCAAATGTTGTTTTAAATTCTTTATTTTTAGGTGGGATCAATGAGGTTATCCAATATCTATCTCCAATACCTAACCATCCTTTTTGAGCTATTTGTGTAAATTTTTTTTCTTGTATATCGTCATAGTCTTCCTCTATTAATTTATCATCTAAAGTAGCTACTAAACCTTCGTGAAGTATATAAAAATCAGTTATATCTGGAATTTGGTTTCTAATAATTTGACCATAAGAGTAAAAATCATATTTCTTATTAGTTTTATTGATTATCTTTTGTTTTATGGAAAATAGATATTTGTCATCTAAAGATATTTCTTTTTCAAAAGTAATTCCTTGGTCATTTGTCCAAGATAATTTTATAGGGTTTTGATAAGTTAATTTATTATTACCAATGATTGACCAAATTGTTTCAGAGTTAGGAATATCAATATTTTTGTCGGTTGTTACAAAACCACTTTCTACCAAGTAGCCCTCATCGATATTTCTTGGTCCTAATAAAGTTACCTTTTTATCTTCATTAAGATTAACTTTATAATTTTTAAAAGTTAAATCATCTATCGAAGCTCCTTTTAACGAAATTGATCCTACAACATTATTGTTCTCAAATTTGACTCTTTCACTTTGATTTAATGCTTCATCTCTTGAAATATTAACTAATGTTTCTTTTTGTTCTAGACTTGGAGCATCAGAATTTTGTTCTATCTTATTTTTTTCAATTAAATTCTGATTTTTTTTTTGATTTTGTTCTGGTATAAAAAATAAAGAATATAGAACAATAACTGCTGAGGATAAGGCTATAGCTGCTATAACATTTTTTGAGTCCATTATTTTTTAACTTTCATTTTTTTTTTTACAGGATCAAAGCCGCCACTTGCCCATGGATGACAAGAAAAAATTCTTTTTACACTCAAAAAAGAACCTTTAAATAAACCATATATCTTTAATGAATCAATACTATAGTCTGAACATGATGGATAGTATCTACAAGAATCCCCAAGTAATGGGCTCACTAAAAATTTGTAAATTTTTATAAATTTAATCAAAAGATATGTAAAAATATTCATTATTTTATTTTTTCAAATTCTTGAAACAAGGTTTCTTTTATGTTTTTAAATTCACTGTTTAACATAGTTGGCTTGGCAATAACAACATATGAATAATTTAATTTTATTGCTATTTTTTTAATTGCATCATTCATTATATTTCTAAGTTGTCTTTTTATTTTATTTCTTTTTACTGCATTTCCTAATTTTTTTTTTGTTACAAATGAAATATTTAACTTTTTGGTATCTTTATTAGTTAAATGTCCAAAAAAAATAGTAACAAACTTATTAGATATTTTTTTCTTTTTTAAAAGTTTTTTAAATTCTTCATTTTTTGAAAGAGCAACTATTTTGCTTTTCATCAATTTAACCAGATACAGTTAACGATTTTCTGCCTCTAGCTCTTCTTCTGGCTAGGAGTTTTTTACCACCTTTGGATTTCATTTTTGATCTAAAACCATGTTTTCTAGCTCTTTTAATTTTAGATGGTTGATATGTTCTTTTCATATATGATGTTAATTATTTTTTAAATTTTGCTCTTTATAGTAAGTAAATATATAAATAGCAAATAGAAGATTTTATTATTAACTACAAATTCAATGGAAAAAACAAAAAAAATTAAATTATTCATTGGTTTATTTTATATTTTAGCTGTTAGCTTATTTCTGTATTTTTTATTTTCAAAATTTACTCTTGAAGAAGTGACTAGCTATGACTTTATTAAAAATAATAGAGATTATCTTTATGAATTAAAACAAACAAATTTATTTATACTGGGATTAATTTTTATAATATTTTCAACAATATGGGTTTTTGCTGCAGGATTTGGCACCCCACTAGCTTTATTCGCCGGATTTATTTTTGGAAAATGGTTTGGGTTATTTTTTGCATCTATTGGAATGACTTTAGGGGCAACTTGCCTTTATGTATTTTGTAATTATTTTTTAAAAGAATTTATACGAGATAAATTTTTGAATCGATTTAAAAATCTCGAGGAAAAATTTAAAAAATCAGAATTTATATATTTAGTAGTTTACAGGTTTGTTGGTGGTATCCCGTTTCAAATTCAAAATGTTCTACCATGTATGTTTAATGTAAAAATATATAATTATTTTTGGGCAACTCTATTAGGAATAATGCCCTCATTATTTTTGATAACTTCTATAGGAAGTGGACTTGAAGAGATAATTGATCGAAACTTGGAGGCTCCAACTATGGTTGATTTGATTACATCTCCTTCAATTTATATTCCTTTAATTGGATTTTTTGCTTTAATTCTAATTACAATTTTTTTTAGAAAAGCTTTTTATAAAAATTAAGATGGTGCTCCCACCCTGTACTGACCAGGGAACTAGTCCTTACCAAGGACTTGTTATGCCATTTAACTACAGGAGCAAATATCACAAATTGTATTTAATGAACAATAAAGCATTTTTTTCAAATTATTGCCTTAATTTTTTGTTTATAATGATCTATATCTATCTAGGAAATTTTTATGGGAATTCATTACGATTATAAATCCACACGAAGCGCAAAGCTGATGGAAAAGCAAGCAAAAAGAGAAAAAAAACTTGCTGAAAAAAAAGCTAAACGATTAGCTAAAGAAGGACAAAAACAAAATGAAAATAAAACAGAGCCTTTGGATACATCAAAACCAATAACCTTGGATTTCCTTACAAATCCAGATAAAGAATGAATCAAAAGATTAAGGCAAGAAGAAATAAAGAAGCACTAGCATTGCGAACAAATTTAAGAAAAAGAAAAATATTTCAAAAAAAAAATAAAAAAAATAAATAATGTCTATTCAGCCTGATTCTTGGATAAAAAAAATGTGTAAAGAACACAATATGATTGACCCATTTATTGATCATCAAATTTCTGAGGGAAAAATATCTTATGGATTAAGCAGCATGGGATATGATGTAAGAATATCAAATGAGTACAGAATATTTACAAATATAAATAATTCTCTAGTAGACCCTAAAAACTTTTCTGATGATAATTTTGTTGATCGCAAAGGAGATTTTTGTATCATTCCTCCAAACTCATTTGTTTTAGGTAAAACTGTTGAATATTTTAGAATACCAAAAGATGTGTTATGCATTTGCGTTGGTAAAAGTACATATGCAAGAACTGGAATTATTTGTAATGTTACACCTATAGAAAATGAGTTTGAGGGCAATATTGTTATAGAACTCAGTAATACTACACCAAATCCAGCAAAAGTTTATTCAAATGAGGGAATAGCGCAATTTTTATTTTTTAAATCTGATACACAGCCAGAGACAACTTATAAATCCAAAAATGGTAAATACCAGGGTCAGACAACTATTCAAGTTGCTAAGATTAAAAAGTAGTTTATGGATAAATTTCTGATTGATGGTCCTTGTAAAGTTAAAGGTAAAGTTTTCATATCAGGATCTAAAAATGCATCATTACCAATTTTGGCATCTACTTTGCTGTTCGACAAGCCAGTAACAATTAAAAATTTACCAAATGTAAAAGATATCGACACAATGTTAAATTTACTTAAGTCCCTTGGATCAAATATTTTTTTATCTAAAGATAAAAAAACAGTAGTAATTCACAACAAAAAAAAACTTAAAACATTTGCAAGTTACTCATTGGTGAAAACTATGAGAGGATCAATTTTAGTATTAGGACCACTGATAGCTAAGTATTTTAGATCTAAAACATCTTTGCCCGGAGGATGTTTGATTGGTGCCAGACCAGTAAATTATCATTTATCTGCTTTAAAAAAACTTGGCATGAACTATGAAATTAAAGATGGATATATTCATGCTAAATCAAATGGAAAACTACAAGGCAAAGTAATAAACTTTCCAAAGGTAAGTGTTGGGGCAACAGAGAATACAATTTTGGCTTCTTGTTTAGCAAAAGGGAAAACAATATTAAAAAATTGTGCAATCGAACCTGAGATTAAGGATCTTACAAATTTTTTAAATTTAGCAGGTGCAAAAATAAAGTGGTCTGGAAGAAAATGTGTTATTGAAGGTGTAAATTCTTTAAATCAAACAAAATATTCTGTAATGGCTGATAGGATAGAGGCAGGCACATTTTGTGTTGTAGCAACACTTACAAAAGGTTATTTGGAGATAATAAATTTTGATTCTAAAATAATCAAATCAGAATTAGAACTATTAAAAAAAATAGGTGCAAAAATTATTACTAATGAAAATAAAATTTTTATTAGAGGTCCAAAAAAAATTAAATCTATTAAGAAAATTAAAACAAAAGAGTACCCAGGTATACCAACGGATCTTCAAGCTCAATTGATGGTTCTAATGTGTAAAGCAAATGGAAAAAGTTCAATTACAGAAAATATATTTGAAAATAGGTTCATGCACGTTGCTGAACTACAAAGACTTGGTGCAAAAATTAATATAAAAAATAATAATGCTTTTATTGAGGGAAATAGCAAATTTAAAGGAGCAGAAATAATGTCCAGTGATTTGAGAGCATCAGTAGCTCTTGTTTTAGCAGCATTAGTTTCTAATGGCAGGTCAATAGTAAACAGGATTTATCATTTAGACAGAGGTTATGAAAAAATTGAAAATAAATTAATAAAGATTGGTGTAAAAATTAAAAGAGTGAGAATGTGAATAAGTATCTAGCTAAAATAATCGCCTATGATCAAGAAGGACTACAAATGATATCTGCTTGTACCACTGGTGCAAAAGTGAAAGTTGTAGATATTAAATATTTAGCTTCAAATAAAGTTTTCTTGTTATTAATGGAAAGAACAAATATAGAAACTGGAAAAAAAAATAAAAAAATTAATAGTATTTGTCGATTTGATTTTGTTGATAAAGTTAAATCAAAGAATATAAAACAATCAAATCAAGATTTAGTTTTAGAATTGATAGGTATAGATTATTTAAAAAATGAAAGTAATTTTGAGATTAATCTAATTTTTACAAAAAATGCTCACATTGTTTTGACTATGGAAGTAATTGAAGTAAGACTAGAGGACCAAAACGAATTTTAATTATGATTGTATTAAAAAGTAATAGCAAAAACTTTTATAAGTCATTAGATAATTTCCTTTTTAAAAGAAAAAAGAAACTTAAAGCAAGCTCTGTCTCTGTTACAAAAATAATTAATGATGTTAAAAAAAATGGTGATAAAGCTGTATTAAAATATGAAAGAAAATTTAATAAAAATAATATTATTCTACCATCTGCCAAGCAAAGAAATAAATCAATTAAATCTTTAGATAAAAAAGTAAAAAAAGCAATCGATGAAGCTTATAACAGAATTTATAAATTTCATTCTCAACAAAAATTTAAAAATATTTCATATAGAGATAAGTATAAAAACAAAATTGATTATAAGTATTTACCAATAGAATCTGTTGCTATTTATGTTCCTGGGTCTACGGCATCTTACCCCTCAACAGTTTTGATGAATGCTATTCCAGCTATAGTAGCTCAAGTAAAAAGAATTGTAATGATCAATCCTGGATATAAAGGAAAACAAAATCCTGCTGTATTGTATGCAGCAAAGAGATGTAAAATTAAGGAAATTTATTCTATAGGTGGTGCATCTGCTATAGCAGCAGTGGCTTATGGAACTAAAAAAATTAGACCCGTAAATAAAGTTATAGGACCTGGAAATCAATTTGTATCAGCAGCAAAAAAAGAAGTTTCAGGTGATATTGGTATAGAGGCAATGACTGCGGGTCCGTCTGAAGTTTTAATTGTTGCAGACAAAAGTTCCAATCCTGAATGGTTGGCAAGCGATCTATTAGGACAGGCAGAGCATGATCAGCTAGCTCAATGTATTTTAATCTCAAAAGATAAAAATATATTAGAAAAGACTAAAAAAGAAGTATTTGAACAACTTAAAAATCTTCCCAGATCATCAATTGCAAAAAAAAGTTTAATGATGAATGGAATATTAATTTATGCAAATTCAGATAATAAAATTATAGAAATTATAAATAAAATTGGACCAGAGCACCTTGAATTAAATATAAAAAATTATAAATCATTTGTTACTAAGATTAAAAATGCAGGCTCTGTTTGTTCAGGAAAATATGCAGTAATGGCAATGACAGATTATGGCGCACCTGGTAGCAACCACGTATTACCAACAGATAGTAGTTCTAAATATTCTAGTGGATTAAATGTTTCTGAATTCATGAAAAAAATTTCATTTATAAATCTATCAAAAAAGGGTATTGAAAGTCTTGGACCATCAGTTATAACTCTTGCAAATTATGAAGGTTTAGCAGGACATGCTTTATCTGTAAAAAAAAGAATTGGGAGAAAATAAATTTGTCAAAACAAGATTTACTTGAGTTTAAAGGTAAAGTTACTGATTTATTACCTAATGCTATGTTTAGAGTACAATTAGAAAATGGACATGTAGTGACAGCACATACAGCCGGAAAGCTGAGAAAAAATAGAATAAGAGTTCTACAGGGTGACAGTGTTACTGTTGAAATGACACCTTATGATTTAACGAAAGGAAGGATAATTTTTCGAGGATAATTTTATGGGACTGTGGTGTAAGTGGTCTGCACGAACGCCTGAAAAGCGTTAGGCTATAAGTTCGATTCTTATCGGTCCCACCTTAAAAGTTCTTGATCAAATTATCATCTTGAAATTAATTCAAAACAAACTAACCTCAAAAAAATAATAAATAACAAAAGGACTAAGAAATAAGATGAGTACACTAAAAGGAACCGTAAAATGGTTTAATGGTAAGAAGGGCTTTGGTTTTATTGAAAGAGAAGATAAAGAGAAAGATGCCTTCGTTCATGCATCAGCAGTAAAAGCTGCAGGTATGAGATATTTAAATGAAGGTGACAAATTAGAATTTACATTAGAAGATGGTCCTAAGGGTCCTTCAGCTGTGAATTTAAAAAAGTTAGATTAATTTTTCAAAAATTTTTAAAAAGGGCGTTATATCTAATCTATAGAAATACGTCCTTTTTCTTTTTAGGGTTGAATAATCTTAATTTTTGTCTAAAAAGCTTTTCATGATTATAAATATTACATTTAAAGTAATTTTAAGCAGTTTCCACAGAAACTGTTTCCATAGCCTATAGGCTATATATTTATAATATAATTTAAATCCACACAAAAATAATATAAAAATAGGGAATGCCCGCGTAGTATAATGGTCAGTACGGGAGTTTGTGGAACTCTAGGATTTGGTTCAATTCCAAGCGCGGGTACCAA
>MDTB01092672.1_pt1 | contig 17295 bp, 19 predicted proteins | sample 811161 | NCBI WGS metagenome assembly MDTB01 (sample SAMN05326650, study PRJNA326480) | marine metagenome | isolation source: seawater | place: Mediterranean Sea | collected 2009
AATGTCAAAAAAAATTGTTTTTATGGGAACACCAGAGTTTGCAGTTCCTACTTTAGAAGCTTTAAAAAATTCTAATAATGAGATAATAGTTGTTTATTCCCAACCAGCTAGCAAAGCAAATAGGGGTCAAAAATTAATAGATTCAAAAATTGGAATTTTAGCAAAAAAATTCTCTTTAAGTTTAAGAACACCTAAAACTTTAGACAGCGATGAAGAGTTTAAATTTTTTAGTTTATTAAAACCAGATATTGCAGTAGTCGTCGCTTATGGCAAAATAATACCCAAAAGATTTTTAGATATTCCTAAATTTGGGTTTATTAATGTTCACGCTTCATTGTTACCGAAGTGGAGAGGAGCAGCTCCTATGCAGAGATCTATAATGAATTTAGATAAGGAAACTGGCGTAAGTATTATGAAAATTGTTGAAAAACTTGATGCGGGGCCTGTTATTCATCAGGACAAAATTAATTTAAATGAAAATATAGATACTTCAATATTATCAAAGTTGCTATCCCAGTTAGGCGCAAAATCTTTGATGAACGCAATTGAAAAAATAGAAAAGAACAAAGTTAACTTCGTTGATCAAAATCATGATGAAGCTACATATGCAAAAAAAATAACAAAACAAGAAGCTGAATTAAAATGGAGTGAAAATGCAAATATAATTTTAGCAAAAATTAATGGATTAAATCCAAACCCTGGAGCTTGGTTTAAATATAAAAACGAAAGATATAAAGTGTGGAAAGCAAAAATAACCAACGCGAGTGGTTTACAAGGATCAACTATTGATAATAATTTAACCATTGCATGTAAAGATAAATCAATAAGTATCCTTGAAATACAAAAAGAGGGGAAAAGTAGACAAGCTACCGATCAATTTCTACTTGGCAGTAAAATTCCTAAAGGTGAAAAAATTGTATGATGATAACTTATCAAATTAGAGTTGAATATCTCGGTACAAATTTTGTTGGGTGGCAATTTCAAAAAAATGGTCTCTCGATTCAAGAAGTTTTAGAAACAGCTTTATCACAATATTTAAAAGAAAATATAAGGGTAGTAGGATCCGGCCGAACTGACTCAGGTGTTCATGCTAGTGAACAATCAGCACATTTTAAAACAAAAAATAAGATAAATAATAGGAGTATTTTCATAAATTCAGTGAATTTTTTCTTAAAGAAACATCCTGTATCTATTTTAAATATTCAGAAAAGATCTAATAATTTTCATGCAAGACATAGTGCTAAAGAAAGAATTTATAAGTATTTTATTATTAATAGACCCTCATCTCTTGTTATAGATAAAAATAAAGCTTGGCACATTAAAAAAAAACTAGATGTAAAATTAATGAAAAAAGGTGCTTCAACTTTAAATGGAACGCATAATTTTTCAACATTTAGAGCTTCAAACTGTCAGGCTAAATCTCCAATAAGAACTCTAAAGAAACCTTTGATAAAAAAAAATAAAAACAAGATAGTATTTACTTTTCAATCAAAGTCTTTTCTACAACAACAAGTAAGATCAATGGTAGGATCTATAAAATATTTAGGAGAAGGAAAATGGAATTTAAAAGACTTTAAAAGAGCATTCCAATCAAAAAAAAGGTCAATGTGTGCTCCACCAGCACCAGCGCATGGATTATATTTATTTAAAGTAAAATATTGACAGAGCTCTTGAATTTTTCTTTTAATTTTCTAATAAAGCATTTAAGTGGTATTCAGAACTCTCTTTGAGTGCATTTAAATCATAACCACCCTCTAAAATTGAAACAACTTTATTATTAATACTTTTGTTTATAACTTCTAAAGTTCTTTTTGTAATATCGTAAAAATCTATTGATTTTAATTTAAATTGTGCAAGAGGATCATCTTGATGTGCATCAAATCCTGCTGAAAATAATAAAAATTCTGGTTTAAATTCTCTAAGTTTTTTTAAAACATGTTCATAAGCATTCATATACTCTTCAGAGTTTGTACCAGCTGGCAATGGAATATTTAAAATATTATTATGTTTGCCTTTTTCATTATTTGCACCTGTTCCAGGATAAAAAGGATATTGATGTGTTGATATATATAAAACCTTTTCATTTTCATAAAAAATATCTTGAGTTCCATTTCCATGATGTACATCAAAATCTATTATAGCAACCTTATTTAGTTTGTATTTTTCTATAAGATAGTTTGCTCCTACTGCTACATTATTATAGATACAAAAACCCATAGCTTTATCTTTTTCAGCATGGTGACCCGGAGGTCTTACAGGACAGAAAACATTTTTAAATTCTTTATTTTGTACACTATCAATAGCAGTTATTATCGATGCAACAGCATCTGATGCGGCTTGTTTACTACCTGGAGACACAATGGTATCACCGTCTAAAAAATGCAAACCCTCCTTAGGAAAGGAATTTTCTACTTCATTAATATAATTCGACTTATGAGTAATCTTTAAATATTTACTGTCGAACTTTAATGGTTTTTTCCAAATTAATTTTTTATTCTTTTTTAAGTTTTCAATTATAACTTTTACACGATCTGCTCTTTCAGGATGGGCCTGACCTGTATTATGTTTTAAATATGAGTCGGTAGTAATAATTCCTGTTTTCACTTAAAATAACTTACCAAAATATTTTCGTATATTTTAGTTAATTTTTTTAAATCAGAAACAGATACACTCTCATCTATTTTGTGCATCGTTTTACCTACCAAACCAAATTCTAAACAAGGGGAAATATTTTTAATAAATCTTGCATCAGATGTTCCACCAGAAGTAGATAATTTTGGTTTAATACCGGTGATTTTTTTTATGGTATTTTGAATCATATAAGTAGTTTTATTTGGTTTCGTTAAAAATGCTTCTCCCGAAACCTCAAAACTTACTTTGAACTTAGATTTATTAGATTTAGTAATCATTTTAAATATTTTGTTTAGTTTTCTTTTTAAAGAACTAGAAGAATGTTTATCATTAAATCTTATATTGAAAACAGCTTCAGCAGACCCAGGAATTACATTATCTGCATTATTATCAATATTAATTTTTGTTACCTCTAAATTAGAAGGTTGAAAATTCTTTGTTCCTTTGTCTAGTTTTAAATCTTTTATTCTTTTTAAAATTTTAATTAAAGTATTTGAGGGATTATTTGCTCTGTGAGGATAAGCCACGTGACCCTGTGAACCTATTACCGTAAGTCTACCAGTCAAACTTCCCCTTCTTCCAATTTTTATCATTTCACCAAGTTTATTTGGATTAGTAGGTTCGCCCACTATACAGAAATTAATTTTTTCTTTTTTTCTTTTTAAATATTTAACAACTCTTTTTGTTCCATTTACAGCTAATCCTTCCTCATCTCCAGTTATTAGTAAACTTATAGAGCCTTTAAAATTTTTATTTTGATTTTTAAATCTACTTGCAGCAGCAACAAAACAGGCGATGGAGGCTTTCATATCATTTGCACCTCGTCCAATTAATTTATTATTTTTTACAATTGGCTTAAATGGATTAGTACTCCAGTTTTTTATATTTCCTGGGGGAACTACATCAGTATGTCCCGCATAACAAAAATTAGGAGAAGATCTTCCGAGTTTTGCATATAAATTTTTTACATTTTTAAAATTAATTATTTTACAATTAAAACCAATTAATCTTAAATTTTTAGCTAATAAGTTTATTGCGCCAGCATCTTTTGGCGTAATACTTGGTTTACGAATCAAATCTTTAGCTAATTTTAATTCACTTATTTGCATGATTTTTTAATCTCTTAATAAATCGTTTATAGAAGTTTTACTTCGAGTTTTCTCGTCTACTTTTTTTACAATTACCACACAATATAGTGATGGTCCTTTCGGATTATTTTTACTTGGCATTGAACCAGGAACAACCACTGAGTAAGGAGGAACTTTTCCATAGTGAATTTGTCCTGTATCTCTGTCAATAATTCTAGTAGAAGCACCAATATAAACGCCCATCGACAATACAGACCCCTTTTCGATAATCACACCTTCAGCAATTTCTGCTCTTGCTCCTAAGAAACAATTATCCTCAACAATAGTTGGGTTAGCTTGCATTGGTTCTAAAACACCACCAATACCAGCACCGCCAGAAATATGACAATTTTTTCCAACCTGTGCGCAAGAACCTACTGATGCCCAAGTATCAATCATCGTTCCTTCATCAACGAAAGCACCTACATTTATGAAAGATGGCATCAGCACAACATTTTTTGCGATGTAAGCTCCTTTTCTAATAACACCGTTAGGAACGTATCTGAAACCTGCTTTTTTAATTTTTTCTTCGCTCCATCCTTGAGTTTTACCAACTACTTTGTCATACCAAGTCGAATAAGGACCTTGTGATGCTTTCATTTTATTTACTCGGAAACTTAAAAGTATAGCCTTTTTAATCCATTGATTAACTTGCCATTTGTCACCTTTTTTTTCAGCAACTCTAATTTTACCATTATCTAATAATTCTATAGTTTCACCAACTAATTCGCTAAGTGTTTTATCTGAGCTATCTATTTTATCTTTATTTTTAAAAGCCTCGTTTATAGATTTTTCAATTTTTTCTAAGTTCATTAATTTCCTTTAAAAAGTTAGTCAAATTTTCTGTTCTATAATTTATAAAATTCTCGTTAGAAAATTCAGCAGCCCAAGGTTCTTTATTTTTAATCCAAACAGTTTTCATACCTAGTTCGTGCGCTGGCTTTAAATTTCTAGCGATATCCTCTACTAATATACAATATTGTGGCTCAATTTTGTATTTATCAATTAATCTTTTATAGGTTTTGATGGCTGGTTTGGGTACAAAATCTGAGTCCACAATATCAAAAATTCCATCAAATAGCTTATTGATACCTATTCTTTTGGTAACATTTTCCGCATGGGCTCTTGACCCATTAGTAAAAATTATTTTTTTATCTTTTATTTTGCTCAACTCTTGTTCTAATCCCTTGTCATTTTTTAGGAAACTTAAATCTACATCATGTACAAAATCTAAAAATTCCTTAGCATCAATTTTGTGATTTTTAATCATTCCATTAAGCGTTGTGTTGTACTCATGAAAATAGTTTTTTTGAATTTTTCTTGCCTCTTCTATACTTACATTCAGTTTACTGGATATATATTTAGACATCCTTTTATCTACTTGATCAAAAACTTTGGTATCACCTGAATAAAGTGTGTTATCTAAATCAAACAACCAGTATTTAATATTTATAAGCTCTTTCATTTTCTTATTAAGGTACCAGAACCTTTGTCTGAGAAAATTTCATCTAATATAGAGTGAGGTTTTCTACCATCAAGTATAACGACACCTCTAACACCGTTTTCTACGGCATCTACGCAATTTTCTATCTTTGGTATCATTCCTTCACCAACTATTTTCCATTTTATTAAATTTTCAAGATCAAATGGTTTAATCTCTGGTATTAGTGTTTTTCTATCATCATAAACTCCCTCAACATTTGTCATTAGTATAAGTCTTCTAGATTTAAGTTTTTTTGCTATAGCACTAGCCGCAGTGTCCCCATTAATATTATATGTTTGATTATTTTTGTCTAAACCCAATGGCGCTACTATAGGTATTTGATTTTGACTAATCATATCCTTAATAGTATCTGAATTAATTTTATCTGGTACACCAACAAAACCTAGTTCTTGTTTATTTGGAATTACATTAATTACATTATTGATTTTAGAATTTATTGAGACTGCTTTCGAACCTTTTTTCTTTAAAGAGCTTACAATATCATTATTAAAATCAATCAATACCTCTTCAACAATTTTAATTACTTTTTTGTCTGTTACTCTTAAACCATTTATAAACTTTGTTTGAATATTTTCTTTTTTTAGTTCCCTTTCTATTCTTGGACCTCCTCCATGTACAACTATAATTGAAAGACCCAGTTTATTTATTACGCTTATATCCTCTATAAAATTATTAAATATATTTCTATCTATTAAAACATTGCCACCGTACTTAATAACTATTAAGTCTTCTTTATATTTTTTGGTATACTTTGGTACATTATTAATATCAGGCGCTTCCTTAGGCCAAAATTTTTTTATTTCATCTAAACTTTTTTCCCCAGACATTTATTTGGTTTTAACTGTTGTAGTTCTCATTATTACCCACTGTTGAGCAATTGTTAAGATATTATTTATTGTCCAGTAAACAACTAATCCTGAGGGGAATGGAGCTAAAATTATTGCTAAGAAAAGTGGAAAGAACATAAATATTTTTGCTTGTATAGGATCTGGAGGTGTAGGGTTCAACTTTTGTTGAAGATACATAGTAACACCCATCAAAACTGGCCATGCTCCAATTATTAAAAATGATGGTGGGTCCCAAGGAATGAGACCAAATAGATTAAAAATTGAAGTCGGATCTTGCGCGGATAAATCTTTTATCCAGCCAAAAAATGGCTGATGTCTCATCTCAAGTGAAATAAAAAGCATTTTATAAATTGCAAAAAAGAAAGGTATCTGAATTAAAATAGGCAAACATCCAGATAAAGGATTCACTTTCTCTCTTTTATAAAGAGACATCATTTCTTGTTGAAGTTTAACTTTATCCTCTTTGTGTAATTCTTTCAGTCTTAATAATTCTGGCTGCAAAATCTTCATTTTTGCCATTGATCTAAAAGAATAGTTTGCCAGCGGAAAGAATAATAATCTTACAGCTGCTGTAACTAAAACTATGGCAATTCCAAAGTTTTTGGTTAACTCAAATAAATAGTTCATTATAAAAAATAATGGTTTAGTAAAAAAATAGAACCATCCCCAGTCAATAGTTAAATCAAACTTATTAATATTTTCAGTTTCTGCATACCCATCAATTATTTTTACCTCTTTTGCAGCTACAAAAATTTTAGTCTCAGATATCCCTGATCCTGATGGCTGAACAACAACAGGTTTATTTTGAATGTAATTAGCTTTAAAACCATTTTTAAAAATAAATTCTCCTTTAAAAGATTGATTTTTTTCAGGTACCAATGCCGTCAACCAATATTTATCAGTTATTCCTATCCAACCTTCTCCAGCATTGTATTCTTGTTTTTTATCCTCTATATCGTCGTAACTTTCCTCTTTAAGCTCTTCATCAAAAACTCCAATAAAGCCCTCGTGCAGAATATAAAAATCTGTAACATCAGGTGCCACGTTTCTAGTTATTTGAGCATAAGGATAAAGATCAACTCTATTACCTGATTGATTTTGAATTTCTTGAGTAACTCTAAATAAAAATTTTTCATCTATTTCAATTTTTTTTCTAAAAATAAGTCCAGACTTATTATTCCATTCTATTATTACAGGATTATTAACTGATAATTTGTTATTCCCTTTTACATTCCAAACCGAATCTGAAGTTGGAAGAGATATTTTTCCTACATTACTTGCTGCCCATCCTGTTTCAACAAAATATCCATCATTTGTTTCCGCGGGATTTAAGTATGTAACGTTTTTGTCTGAACCAAGTTTGTCTTTATAATTTTTAAAAGTAATATCATCAATTAAAGCTCCTTTAAGTGAAATTGAACCTTTAACATTTTCATTTTCAAATTTAATTCTTTTTCCAGTATTAATTGCATCTTCTCTAGATATATTGAGCGCTTTATTGTTTTCAAAATTTACACTAGGAGCATCAGATGTTTGTTTTTCTGTTTTTTGAGATTTTTGTGTTTGTTGGGATTTATTTTGTTCTTCTATTTGAGGTGTTTCAAAAATTACAGACCAACCAAACAAAACTGCAAATGAAAGGGCGATTGCAAAAATTACGTTTCTAAGATCCATTTAATATTTTTTCTTCAAACCTTCTTTTTTTGGAACGAAATCTAGTCCTGAACTGCCACCTAAAAATTTTATAGGATGACATTTAGATATTCTTTTAAATCCAAGAGACAATCCCTTTATTAGACCATGAGTTTCTAAAGACTCAATAAAGTATTCCGAACAAGATGGAAGAAATCTACAATTTTGACCAAATAAAGGTGATATAAAAAATTTATAAAATTTAATTAAAGATATAATAAAAAAAATTATTACTTTCATGTTTTTACACCATCCATTCTTTTAAAACTTTTTTTCATCTTTTCAAATAAAGAATCATGATATTCCTCATAAGCTTTATCTTTTCCAAAAATTACATATACGTAATTTAAATCAATTGCACTGTTTATTTTTAATAATTTTAAAATTATAGATTTTAATTTCCTTTTTATTCTATTTCTTTTTACAGCATTTCCAATTTTTTTCCTCATTACAAAACTTATGTATAATTTTTTACTTCCTCTATTTTTATTTATAAAATTTTTCACACGATATATTGTGTAACAGTCTCCGCTAACCACTCTATGTTTTAATACTTTTGCAAAATCAGAGCTTTTTTTTAAACTTTCAAGCTTTGTCATTATATTATTTTTTTAAGTAGAAAGTTTTTTACGACCTTTTGCTCTTCTTCTCGCCAAAAGTTTTCTTCCTGCTTTTGTTGCCATTCTTGATCTAAAGCCATGTCGTCTTTTTCTTACTAGCTTACTGGGTTGGTAGGTTCTTTTCATAAGATTTCTTTGGTTCCTATTAAATTTTTTTGATATTTATAGGTAATAAGCCTGTATAAGTACAGTTAAAAGTTAATTTATGAATTTCAGTTCTACAAAAATAAAACTTATAATTGGAGCCTTATATTTGTTAGTACTTTTTGTCGGGCTTTATTTTTTATTCTCTTTTATTGATTTGAGAGATCTTACCAGCTATGAACTAATCAGATCAAATCAAGACACTATTATTCAATATAAAAATAATAACATTTTATTTTTAACATTAAGCTTTTTTATTTTCTCTGTGATTTGGTATTTGCTTTTAGGTTTTGCTAGTCCTATTTTGATATTTTCGGGTTTTGTCTTTGGTAAATGGTTTGGAATTTTAATTGCTTTGTTATCTGCAACATTTGGAACTACTTTGTTATACCTTTTAGCAAAACTCTTTTTTGCAGATTTAGTAAAACAAAAGTTAGAAAAAAAATTTTCTAATTTTAAAAATTCTTTTCAAAAAAAAGAATTATTTTATTTTTCAGTATTTAGGTTTATGGGAGGTGGCGGTATACCTTTTGGAATTCAAAATATTCTTCCTATTATTTTTAACATATCTACAAAAAATTATTTTATAGGAACTTTATTAGGATGTGGCCCTCCAATGTTCGTTACAGTAGCTTTAGGAGCTGGTATAGAAAATTTTATCGAGAAAAACGAAGAACCCAGCTTTTTTAAAATAATTACTTATCCAGATATTTATTTACCTATTATAGGGTTTTTGGTTGTTGCGATTTTAGGAATAATATTAAAAAAAATTTTTTTTAATAAAAAATAAAATGAAAAATTTAAATTTAATTATATGGTTTGCATGGGCCGTACTTGTTGTCTTATGGAATTATGGCTACCCAGAAGCTAGTCCATTCCTAGATGTTTTGATTGCAATTCTATTATCTCTAATAAATATAATAATATTAAAAATTTTAAAAAAATAATAGTGACAATAGATATTTTTAAAACTGCTGTACTTCACCATAGTAAAGGCAACTTTTCAAAAGCAAAGGAAATTTATGAAAATTTATTAGAACAGAACCCAAATGATCTAGCTGTTTTAGAAAATTATGGAAGTTTGTTGTCTCAAACAAAAGAATTTAAAAAAGCAGACGAAATTTTTAAAAAATGTATGACGCTCAAACCAAATGACCCTATTCTTTTATATAATTATGGAAAATTATGTCATGATCAGAAAATTTATGATGAGGCTATTAAATTTTACGAAAAATCCTTCAAAATAAATCCAACTAAAAACTTTTCTATGTATAACATTGGTAACATATACTCTTTGCAAGGAGAATTTGAAAAGGCGATTTTTGCTTTTAATAAGTCAATCAAAGCTAACCCGGAAAATTTCTTAGCTTACAATAACTTAGCCCTAGCTTATAAAAATATTGGAAATTTTGAGAATGCATCAAAATCATTCGAAAACTCAATCAAAATTAATCCAAATTATATTGATGGCCATATCAACTACAGCACATTGTTGCTAATGATGGGAAAACTAGAAAAAGGTTTTGAGGAATACGAATGGAGAAAAAAAAGTAAGTCATTCTCTGACTATATTAATTATTCTAAACTAAATTTAAAAAGTAAGGTCTGGAATGGTGAGAATCTTAATAACAAGAAGCTCTTTGTAATTGCAGAACAAGGAATAGGAGATTTAATTCAATTTACAAGATATTTATACTTTTTGCAGGAAAAATATAATTTAGAAATTATTTTATATGTGAAAAGTAATAAATTTTTTCATTTCTTTAACAAAAAAAAGTTCAAATTAATCTCAGAAGGCGATAAAATTCCTCCCCATGATTACCATAATCACCTAGTTAGTTTATTAAGAATCTTTTTAAGAGAAAATAATCTTTTCTACAAAACAGTAAATTTCTTTCAGAAAAATAAGGAAGCCGAAGATAAATGGTATTCAAGTTTAAAAAAATACAAAGGCCCAAAAATAGGTATAAATTCTATAACTTCCCAATCAACAAAAAATATTCCAATGCAATATTTTATAAAACTTGCAGAAAAATTCGATTTTAATTTTATAATCCTACAAAAAACTATTAAAGAAAGTGAATTAAAGCAAATCTCAGGAAAAAAAAATTTAATATATTTTCCTGATATAGATACCTCAAATAATGCTTTTGTTGATAGTATAGAAATAATAAAAAATTTGGATTTAATTATTACAGCAGATACATCTTTGGCTCACATATCTGCAACATTAGGAAAAAAAACTTGGATACCCATTCCCTTTATAAGTGATTGGAGATGGTTCTTAAATGATAACAATTCAAAATGGTATGAAAATGTTACTCTTTATAGATCTAAAAAAATCGATAATTGGGAAAATCCATTTCATACAATAGAAAAAGATTTAAAAAAAAACTTCTAGTTCAAATAGAACATTAAATTTCACATTTTATTAGAGGATATTTACTTACTTTTTCAGTAGAGGCTTGCATAATTGAATTCTTCAAAGTAAAACGTTATTAAAATATATGGTGCAAATATGGGAATTCATTACGATTATAAATCTACTAGGGGCGAAAAAGCCATGAAGAAAGAGGCAAAAAGAAAAGCACGCTTAGAGGAACGAAGAGCCAGAAAAGGGTCAAAGACAAAAAATGAAGAGAACGACAAAATGCACGATATTCAAAAAACTATTACTTTAGAGGATTTAACCGATCCAAACAAAAATTAGTCCAAATGAAAGTTCTTTTAAAAAAAGAGAAATCTCTTTCCAGGAAGAGTTTAGCTTTAAAGGTTAATTTAAAGAAAAGAAAAGAATTTAAAAATAAATATAAAAAAAATAAAAATTAGAAAATGAGTGTTTTGTCAGATAAGTGGATTAAAAAAATGGTAAAAAGTCATAAGATGATATCACCATTTATCTCCAAACAAGTTAGAAAAGGAAAAATATCATACGGACTTTCCTCTTATGGATACGATGCAAGAGTTTCAAATGATTTCAAAATTTTTACAAATGTAAATTCAACAACTGTAGATCCAAAAAATTTTAAAAAAGATGGTTTTGTTTCAAAGAAATCAAAAGTTTGTGTAATACCACCTAACTCATTTGCTTTAGCAAGAACTGTAGAATATTTTAAAATACCTGAAAATGTAATAGTTATTTGTTTGGGAAAATCTACTTATGCAAGATGTGGTATCATAGTTAATGTAACTCCATTAGAACCAGGCTGGGAAGGTCATGTAACACTTGAATTTTCCAACAGTACACCACTTCCTGCTAAGATTTATGCAAACGAGGGTGCAGCACAATTTGTTTTTATCAAAGGTAACGAAAAACCTGAAATTACGTATTCCAAAAGAAAAGGTAAATACATGAAGCAAAAAGGTGTCACGCTTCCTAAAATTTAATTAATGCAAAAATTAGTTGTTAAAGGTAAAAAAAGTTTATCTGGAACTGTTAAAATATCTGGTTCAAAAAATGCAACTCTGCCAATACTAGCTGCTTCGATACTTAGCGATAAAAAAATAGAATTGAGCAACCTTCCTATAGTCAAAGATGTAATAACAATGTCTGAACTTCTAAAACATATTGGTTCAAATATAAAACTAAATTTGAAAAAAAAAAAAATTTTTATTAACAATAATGGACGAAAATTAAAGACAGTTGCCCCATATAGTTTACTAAAAACCATGAGAGCAGGAGTAATTATTTTGGGACCTTTACTTTCTAAATTTGGGAAAGCAAAAGTATCTTTGCCAGGTGGCTGTGCAATTGGTCCAAGACCAGTTGATATTCACCTTTTTGGTTTAAAAAAAATGGGTGCAAGAATTAAAATAAAGGACGGATACATATTAGCGGAGGCAAAAAATGGACTGGTTGGCACAAAGATTACACTTCCCTCAATATCAGTTGGTGCAACAGAAAATATTATTATAGCCGCAAGTTACGCAAAGGGAAATACATACATAAAAAATTGTGCGTGTGAACCGGAAATTAAAAATCTAACAGATTTTTTAAAAAAAATGGGCGTTAAAATATCTTGGGTAAACAAAAGGGAAATAAAAGTAGTAGGAAATCAAAAATTAAAATCTGCTAAACATAAAATTATGTTTGATAGAATAGAGGCAGGAACATTTATCATAGCTGGAGCAGTAGCAGGAAAAAAACTGAGAATAACGGGTATAGAGCCAAAAATTTTGAACAAAGAACTTATGGTTTTAAGGAAAATGGGCATTAATTTAAAAATTTCTAAAAATGAAGTGACAGTTCTCTACTCCAAAGAAATAAAACCTACCTCTATTATTACAGAGCCATACCCAGGTTTCCCCACTGATCTTCAAGCACAAATAATGGTCTTAATGATAAAAGCTAAAGGGTTATCAAAAATAAGAGAAAATATTTTTGAGAACAGATTTATGCATGTCCCCGAGCTTAATAGAATGGGAGCTAAAATAAAAGTCAAAGGTAATCTTTCACTTATAAACGGCCCTCAGGAATTAAATGGAGCTGAAGTAATGGCAACAGACTTGAGAGCTTCAGTAAGTTTAGTTTTAGCAGGTTTGATTGGAAAAAATAGGACGTCTATTAATAGAGTTTACCATTTAGACAGAGGTTACGAATTTATAGAAAAAAAACTTAAAAAATGTGGAGCAAATATTTCTAGACTAAATTATTAATGGAAAAAAAAAGTTTAAAACTAAATGCTACCTCAGAAGAAGATTTAAAGGTTATTTCTGCACATCTTCAAGATTCGATCACTCAAGTTAAAAATATAGCGCATTTAAAAAAAAATAGAATATTCTTAATACAGTTTAACAGGTTTATGTGGGAGGATATAGAAAAAGGAGTTTTTAGGAAAAACAAAAGGGTGCAATCTATTCTTAAGTTTGAAAATGTAATCAATGTTTATTCCATGAATTTAAGCCAAAAGAATGAAGATCGTTTTCTGGATTTTTTAGCAATTGAAACTAAATTTTTGTCTGATAAAAATTATGAAATAAAATTAAATTTTGCAGGTGGTATATTGATAAAGCTAAACTCTGAAGTTATAGAATGTTTTCTCGAGGACATTAGTGATCCTTGGGAGACCAAAAATAAACCTAAACTTGATCCATTTAATGATTAAAATATTAAATACAAAATCTAAAAATTTTGAAAGGCAGTTGGAATATTGTCTAAATTTAAGAAGAAAATACTCAGAGTCTACAGTGAGGATAGTTAAAAAAATTGTTCAAGATATTAGAAAAAATAAAGATAAGTCCCTAATTAAGTATGAAAAAAAATTTAATGGTTTAAAAAAATTAAATAAAAATCAATTATTTTTTACTAAAACAGAAATTAAGAACAGTATAAATAATTTAGATCCAAAGGTTAAAAGATCAATAGATTTAGCATTTAGTAGGATTAAAAATTTTCACAAAAAACAAAAATTTCAAGGTTTTAAAACAAAAGATAAATATAATAATGTTTTTTCTTATAGATCGAAACCAATGAACAAAATTGGGGTTTATGTTCCCGGAGGAAAAGCCAGTTATCCAAGCTCGGTTTTAATGAATTGTATACCAGCTATTATTGCAGGAGTTAAAGAAATTTTTATGACTGTTCCAGCTTTAAAAAACAATGCGAATCCCGGAATATTATATGCAGCTAAAAAATGTAAAGTTAAAAAAATTTTCAAATTAGGTGGCGCCCAAGCAATTGCTGCTTTTGCTTTTGGAACTGAAACTGTAAATAAAGTTGATAAAATTGTGGGTCCTGGAAACGAATATGTTGCATTAGCAAAAAAAGAGGTTTTGGGAGAAACTGGTATTGATATGTTTGCTGGACCTTCTGAAGTAACTATAATCGCAGATAAATACTCCAATCCAGAATGGATTTCAGCAGATTTAATCGCTCAGTCAGAACATGATGAAATGTCACAATCTATATTAGTGACAGATAGTAAAGATATAACCAAAAATGTACAAAATTTTTTGAAAATGCAATTAAAATTCTTACCAAAAAAGAAAATTGCATCATCGAGTCTAGGAAAGTTTGGTATTTCAATTTTAGCGAAAAGTTCAAAAGAAATATCTAAAATTGTGAATAAGATTTCTCCAGAACACTTGGAGATATACACAAAAAAACCAGGCATTTATCTAAAATCTATTAATAACGCAGGTTCAATCTTTTTAGGTCCTTATTCTCCGGAAGCTATAGGGGATTACCTTGCAGGGCCAAATCATGTTCTCCCTACTTCAGGAACAGCAAAATTTTCTTCAGGCTTATCTGTTTATGATTTCCTGAAAAGACAGTCGGTAATTAATATAACTAAAAGGGGCATTGAAAGATTAGGTCCATCAGTTATAACTTTATCCAAATATGAAGATTTATATGGCCATGCAAATTCTGTTAAGCTCAGAATTAAAAAAGGATTGAAATTTGACTAAACAAGAAAAACTTGAGTTTAAAGGTAAAGTAACAGAATTGTTACCTAACGCTATGTTTAGAGTTAAGCTTGAAAACAATCATGAAGTTTTAGCTCATACTGCTGGAAAATTAAGAAAGAATAGAATAAGAGTCTTAGCCGGTGATCAAGTTTTAGTTGAAATGACTCCATACGATTTGACTAAAGGCAGGATTACTTTTAGATTTTAATATATTGTGGCCTTGTAGCTCAGTAGTAGAGCAGTACCCTGAAAAGGTATGTGTCGTTTGTGCGATTCAAACCAAGGCCACCATCACAATAATTCTGGACATTCCCTAGACTTCACTGGTATATCCGGGGAAATATGCATTTTTCTTTAGAGATAACTATGAAAACAGACCTTTCGGTTTTGCCAAAGGTTAAAGATGTTTACATAACTATGTTACCTGGAAATGATTTCAAAGAGGTTGCAAGAAAAGCAAAAGAACTAGTCCAATCCGGGTTTAATCCAGTACCTCACTTTCCAGCACGATCTATAAAAAATATTGGAGATTTAAAAGATTATGTTTCTATGTGTAAAGATTTTGGCGTAAAACAAGCACTCGTGATAGGGGGAAGCGCTCAACCAATTGGAGATTTTCACTGTTCATTACAGATATTAGAGACAGGATTATTTGAGGGGCTCAAGATAGGAATTGCTGGACATCCAGAGGGGTCCCCTGATATATCGGATTCTGATTTGGAAAAAGCTATGAAAGACAAGAAACCGTTTGCAGACTACATAGTAACACAATGGCTTATCAATCCAGAACCAATTAATAAATTTATTTCTAAACAAAGTTTACCAGTTCATGTTGGTATTACTGGCCCTTTAAAATTAACCAGTTTAATAAAATTTGCAAATATTGTTGGTGCTAAAAATTCTTTAAACTTTATAAAATCTAATGCCGCAAAAGCAATTAATTTACTTAAACCCTCTGATCCAAACGATTTAATTAACCAAGTGAAAAAATCGACAAGTAATTTTCATATTTATACTTTTGGTGGATTAAAAGAAACCAACAAGTGGTTAACTAAAAATAATTATGCCTAAAAAGGTACCTAACTCTTATAAAGTTGAAAAAGTAAATTACGATAAAGTTAAACACGAAACTTCAGTTGATCAATCAGACAGACAAGTTCCATATAATTTGAGACAAAGTGGACCTACAAAAGTAGAAATGCTCATCTCAACTAGAGTAAGAAAGTCTCCTTACTGGCACTTATCCATGAAAGCTGGCTGTTGGAGAGCTACAGTTTACAATCGTATTTACCATCCAAGAGGATATGTAAGACCTGAAAAAGGTGGTGCGATGGTCGAATATAAAGCTATAAAAAATCACGTTACAATGTGGAACGTAGCAGTTGAAAGACAAATTCGAGTTAAAGGTCCAGACGCAGAAAAATTTGTCGATTATGTAATTACAAGAGATGCAACAAAAATTTCAACTATGCGTGCTCGTTATGTTATTCTTTGCAATTATAAAGGCGGAGTTCTCAACGACCCTGTTTTGTTGAGAGTTGAAGATGATGAGTTTTGGTTTAGTTTATCGGACTCTGACATCGGTTTATATTTACAAGGTGTTAATGCAGATAAAAGATTTAACGTTGAAATAGACGAAATAGATTCTTGTCCTGTTCAAATTCAAGGACCAAAGTCCAAAGCTTTGATGAAAGATTTGGTTGGTAGCCAGGTAGATATGGATAATATCCCATTCTATGGTTTGGCCAAGGCAAAAATTGGCGGAAGAGACTGTGTGATTTCTCAATCAGGATTTTCTGGAGAAGCTGGTTATGAGATTTATTTAAGAAACGCAACATTATATGCGGAAGATATGTGGAACACAGTTCTTAAAGCTGGAAAAAAACATAAATTAATGGTTATCGCACCAGCACATCATAGAAGAATTCAGGCTGGAATATTATCTTGGGGCCAGGATTTAGATCATGAACACAATCCATTTCAATGCAATCTTGGATATCAAGTTTCATTATCTGGCAAAGGAGTATGGAACAAACAAACAAATTATGTGGGCAAAGAGGCACTGGAAAAAATACGAGAACAAATAAAAAACGGTGAAAAACCATACAAACTCCAACTAGTTGGTTTAGAAATGGGCGGAAAGCCCATCGAAGATTATGCAAATGACTTTTGGTTAATATCAAATGATAAAGGAAGTAAGCCTGTCGGTTTTATAACTTCCCCCTGGCATCATCCTGAGAAGGGCACAAATATAGCTATGGGATATGTTCCATTTGAAGGAAATTTAAACACAAATGGTTTTCCAATTGGTAACTTTGGAA
>MDTB01007822.1_pt1 | contig 17294 bp, 17 predicted proteins | sample 811161 | NCBI WGS metagenome assembly MDTB01 (sample SAMN05326650, study PRJNA326480) | marine metagenome | isolation source: seawater | place: Mediterranean Sea | collected 2009
TATTGCAATAATGGTAGTGGCACTTAGCACTAGTGCCATTACTCGCTATTTATCAGGTACCGGCTATGACTGGTTAATTGAATTACCACCAGTATTGGTATGCTGGTTGGTTTTCCCGCTTTTAGGACCGCTTTTAAGAGATGGAAATCACATAAAGGTTGATTTCATTTCTTCAGTTGTATCGTTGAAGCAAAAAAAAATACTGAAAGTTCTAATAAATCTCACTGCTTTGTTTGCTTCTATTATATTTTTCAAGGCGGGTTTGGATGCCACCCTTCTTTACTATAATCTGGGCCAAATGATGGAATTAGAATTAGATATTCCGATTTGGTGGATGTATTTGTCTTTTCCGGTAGGGTTCCTAATTTTAAGCTCTTTTGCAATTGAACTCACATTGAAGGCAATTTCCGACCTGAAACTACAAGCGCCAGAGGTTAACTAATGTATCTTTTGGCATTTATTATAGCGTTGGTGTTGCTATCTTTTTCCGTTCCGGTTTTCTTAGTTTTTGGGATTGGAAGCTCTATAGCTGCAATTCTGGGATTAAGCCTGCCTTGGTCAGTGTTAATTCAAGTGTCATTCGGTGCACTCACCAAACATATACTAATAGCAGTGCCTCTTTTTGTATTTGCGGGCACAGCGATGCTCAGGGGTGGTGCCGCTACGAGATTGGTTAGTTTTGCAACTTCTCTCGTAGGCCATTGGCCCGGTGGCCTGGCAATAGCCATGGTTATTTCTATGGGCTTTTTTGCTGCGTTCTGCGGATCAATTTTGGCTGCCATAACGGCGGTTGGAACAATTATGATACCAAAAATGATAGAGCATGGTTACCCGAAGCCTTTCGTCGTTGTTTTGGCTGCATCCGCGGCATTATTAGAGGCCCTTATTCCACCTTCGAATGCCGCAATTTTATTTAGTGCGCTGACGAATGTTCCCGTTTCGCAAACCTTTGCTGCAGGTGTTATTCCAGGGTTGATTTTGTTACTTTTTATGATCGCGATTGTTTTGATCAAATGCAGAGATATAGCGGGTACAGATAAAGCAACTGGGATGGAAAAGCTCTCAGCAGCAAAAAAAGCGTTACCAGCGTTAGTCACCCCAATTATCATTTTAGGTGGGATTTATGCCGGTTTACTCACACCTTCTGAGTCAGCAGCAATTGCAGGACTTTGGGCAGTTATTATGGGTTTTATAATTTATCGTGAGTTAACAATTGAAGGCTTGTTGAAATGCTTAAAAGAAACAGCGGCAATAACGGCAGTCATTTTTTCAATCATTGCTACAGCGACCTTTCTCAGTGTAGTGCTAACCTATACCCAATTGCCCCAAAAAATAATCAGTTTTTTCACTGATATGGGAGCTGGTATATATGTATTTTGGTTTGCATTAGCTTTAATTTGTTTGATCTTAGGAACTTTCATAGAAATCGTTCCGGTGTTTTACTTAACAGTTCCGGTATTTGCCGCCCTTGTTTTGTCGTTAAATCAAAATCTTTTGCATCTTTATGTCGTATTTGTAGCTTTTGCAGGTATTGGAATGATTACACCGCCCGTTTGTGTTGGTATCTATACAGCAGCCGGTGTAATACGAGAAGATCCTGCCAAAGCGTTTAAAGAAGTACCACTCTTTGTCGGGGTTGGGATCCTCTACGGTGTTTTGATGATATTTATACCCGTGGCCTCAACTTGGTTGCCAAGTATTTTAAGATAGTGATTGCAAATCAGTATTCGACTTTAAGAATGATGCTCCTGAGATCTATTAGTTTGTGTGTCAGTGGTTCAAATCCGCCCCCGGGCACCACTTTAATTAAGAAATCATATGTAATATAGGTAGTTACACCCCGAATTTAGATATGCAAATTTATGCAAATTAAAACTTGATTGTCAAAGAGTGTGTGACCGATGTGTGACCAAATCTAGCGATCGCATAAATTACGTTTTTTTGCCAAATAGTCCCCCAATTATGTTTACAAAATGAATTAGATTGAGGGATTATCTTTCGTCCAAGCGTACAAGAAAAAGTGTGGTTTATGGAATTGAAAATACCTGCAGTATGACCTTTGGCCCTTAACGATGATGAATTTTTACTCAAATTACTCGTGGCTAAGATATGTAATTTTTAATTATTAAGTGGAAACTTAATTTACCGTTATAGAGTTATAACCGCAATTATCTTGAAAAGAAACCAAGTAAGATCAATGTATAGACCTAGGTTTAGATTTATTTTTTGATCAGTAAATTTTGTTGTAAATCCATAGTTCAATTATTAGGGCCTAAGAAAACACCATAGGGATAGTGGGTTAGAATTGTAAATAATTTTTGCTTAATTAGAGATTTGAACAAGTGGACATTATGAATATAAAGTTATTATGATTTGTACAAATATAATTCGAACATTGTAATTTACTACGTAGGTTCGAAAATTGGGATTTGAAATGCAAGAAACTTTGAAATTGTTTTCGAGTGATACCTTGCTCAGTTTGAGTTTAAATGTGTTTATCGCTTTTGTCGTTCTAATCTTCACTATAATCCTTTCAAAGGTTGCAAAGTCTTGGATTAAAAGCGTTGGGCTTAGCTATGAAAATTTAGATGACACTCTATTTATTTTCCTTTCGAATATTGCTTCTATAGTCATCCAAGTATTTGGCGTCATATTCATATTGCAACGTTTTGGTTTCGAAACTACATCAATTGTTGCTTTGCTTGGTGCTGCAGGTTTGGCCATTGGTTTGGCTTTACAAGGTACTCTTTCAAACTTTGCTGCAGGCATAATGCTAATAATTCGTAGGCCATTTAAGCAGGGAGACTTTATCGAAGTCGCCGGTAAAATGGGTACGGTGAAAGAGATTTCTGTTTTTACAACAGAGTTAGCGTCACTAGATAATCTTCAGCTTATCATCCCAAATGGTCAAATTTGGGGCTCAACTATTACAAACTATTCGGTTTATGATAAAAGGCGGCTAGACCTAAATTTTAATATTGCGTACGAAAGCGATATCAAATTTGTAGAGAAACTTATTAAAGATATTCTAAATAGTGATCCTAGGATTCATGCCGTTCCTAATCAACTTGTTACGGTAGACAGTATTGAATCAAATTCTATGAGTATTTTAATTAGATTTTGGTGCGATGCTGGGGACTTCTTTATGTTGAAACTTGATTTAATCCAAAAGGTCAAAACTGAACTTGATAAAAATGGAATAGAAAGAGCTATTCCGATTTCCCAAATAATATCGAAAAATTGACCTAACGCTTCTATCAGCAGGCTCACAGTCAAGGCCAAGAGTATGCCAAAGGTTTGTTGCTAAGGCCTCTTTAGCCCTAAAAAAGATTTTTCTGTTTCTATCCAACGTTTTCTAGATAAGCTTTTACCGACCAACTGATCCAGCCCTTTGCATAAAACCTATTGCAAAAAGCTCTTTTATTTCTATGACCGTATTAAGTTTTGCAAGGATTTGACAAAGCCAAAAAACCTTTTTTATGGTTGCAATGACTGATATATTTTGGATTTCTGGGACTGCTGTAGCTGGATTTGGGGGGCTTTTGTTGGCTATAGTTTTCTAGGTTGGTACAAATGCGTTTGCTTGGTACAATTCCGATAAAATGGTTTTGAGGATGTATTGAGCTAAAGTGATTGCTCCATCTTACGGCCCATCTCAAATTACGAGTAAACTTGCAAAATATGCTGGGGCCCCAATGCCGAAAGTGGACATAATTGAAACCAATCAATCTAATGCTTTTGCAACTGGAAAAAATCCAGAAAATGAAACGGTAGCTGCTACAACTGATTTTGGGCCGATTAAGCAAAAATGAAACAGCTACCGTGATGGCACACGAGTTAGCTCATATTAAGAACTGCGATACCACGATTATGGTGGTTGCAGCTGCTATACCTGCGTTGGCAACTTTCCCAATTTTTTTGGTAAAGCAAAGGCAGGGTGGAATTTGAGTTATTGGTTTAATTGCCATGGTGGTATTGGCACCTTTAGCCGCTTTACTAATTCAAATAGCAATAATCAGGTTCACGGAAGATGAAGCCCATCGAGTAGGTGCTGAGAATTGCGGGAATCCGCGTTGGCTGGCATTTGCGCTAAAATCGATACAGGACTTTGAAATCAAGATTGATAACCAAAAAGCAAAAACAAGCCCCTATACCGAACATATTTTTATTGTTTATCCATTATACGCTGATGCGGATGACAAACTTTTTGCGGCCCACCCGAGTACACTAAATCACTATAACTGAGCTCAGGAAACCAGTTTGCAAAATAGAACAAAAAATCAAATTAAGCGGTCTCCCATTCCCAAATTTAAATCGAGATCGAAGAATAATGTACCTTGGGAATAGAGCTTTAAGAAGAAGTTATATCACTTCTGAAATATAACCAAAATCAACTATTCCTAAGTCGAAGATCAGATCGTGGATCTTGCAATTGTGGCAGATACGGTGAACTTATACTTTGGATAAAGATTGGTTAAAATTCGGTCTTTTGATCTTTATTAGAAATTGGTTAACGTAGTTTATTGAGATTTTTTTCATTAAACTTGAGTAAATTTCCTGACAAATTACTGTGATCAAGTATTTTTGTGAGCAATCACTTCTATTATTGCTTCAAACAAAATATTCATAAACTAGAAGGAAAGGAGGTTTTTAAATGCCTGAAGTAGTCTGGAGCGTTATTAAATATCGACCTAAGAATGGCTGTGAGGATGAATTCATAGAGGCTTTAAAGCGCTTAGGAAACATGATGACTGAAAATAAGTCGTACGATTTCCTAAATGACTTCATAAGATTAGATACTGGTGAGTTCGTCCAAATTGCGCGAATGCCAAATTTAGATGCTTTGATTGACGGTCAAGTGAGTGGCTTGACTTGGCTAGACAGCGTTGATCATCTTTTGGAAAAGTATGAAGGTGGTAGTAGGACTGTGGCATTTTCTGGATTTGTCTTGGAGTGATTTTCGTATTTAGTAACGATGCGATTGAAAACTGCTGACGACATCTCTCTTAATACCATTCACTTTTTAGATACTTTTCTGATGTTAATTTTAAAAGGCCGCATACGATGCTGGCAAATATTTTGAACTATCTACGATGAAATCATTTTGTGTGTTACTTTAGGTTTTGTCTATCTTGGCGCATTTGCTCCGATAGTATCATACCTAGCGGAAAAACTTTCTCGATCATTCCTCATGGTGATCTTTCATTTTGGTATTGGTATTAGCGCGTTAGTTGCGCATTTTTATTTTCAGATTGGACATTTTTTTTAGTTACTTTCGTGGCGATTTTTTTTCCAAATTCCAATCAAGGATGTTATACGTTCTGGGTATGTGCCTGATATTCATCGAGGAAGAGTACTCAGTATTAAGTTTATGCTTAATTTGTTTGTGAGTTTTACTGTTCTACCGATTTGTAGTTTTATTTTACAAAATGGATATGAGATAAGGAGTCTATTTTTTGTGATGATTTTGACCGCAGCATTAGTATTTTTTGCCGCTCTTATTCTTCCTAACCCAAAAGAAGAAGATAGATTGGACAATGGTGTCCTCTGCTAATCTTACTGATTTTCTTCTAAATACGAACATAGGAACGCGCATGCATTCAGAAATAGCAGATGCCACATCAAAGTTTCAAGATAGCTTACCAGTAAGCTCCGACCATTTAATGAAACTTCTAGGAAAGTTGGATATTCCTTACCAACGTTTTGATCATGTCGCTCTAAGCACCGTTGAAGACTCCAAGAAGGTACAATCTCAGTTTAACTCGGACTCAGGTGGCGGCGGTCACATCAAGAATTTGTATCTGCGCGACCATAAAAAACGCAATATATTGTTCGTTGCAGAGCAAGATAGAAAGATTGATTTAAAGGCCCTGCCGACAATCTTAGGTACAGGTCGTCTTTCTTTTGGTTCGGCGGAACGTCTTTTTGAAACCCTTGGAGTTAGGCCCGGCGCTGTGACGCCACTCGCAATGATCAATGGAGTTAATGCTGGCGTTAGTCTATTTCTTGATAATGATCTTAAAAAATTTAGAAGTCTATATGTCCATCCCCTTGTTAATGATCGAACTTTGGAAATCGATTTGGTCGACCTTGAAAAGTTATTTCAACACATTGGAGTTGAGCTTAATTGGGTAAATTTAACTTAACTTTTGTAAATAAAACCTGTTAAAAAATCTTTGTTAAGTTGTCGTTCTTAATACTTTAGTTTTGGCCATTTCAGCCGTTGAATTTTCGCCGATCCAATCATATTTAGACGATTTTATAATCTTCAGGTTGTACTTAAGCAGGGGCATCGGATTTGTACTTTGAATGTATTTATCTTGTAACGCCCATTCTTCGGCCCAAACAGCTTTACGCCATTTTGGACGCCTAAAATGTTTTTTGGTTGGATATTTTCAGAGTTCTAAGAAAAAAAGCCTTTCATGAGGCGATATTTATTGTGGCCTCAGATCTAATGGTTGTTTGGCGACAATAGCAATTTTTTTATGTGAGATGGCATATACCAGCTGGCGCTTCCCATATAGAAGACTAAAGTGTTAGGCAATACGGCGTGCGTGTCAGTTAAAGGAACGTTATGGAAAATAACCAATTTGCAGCAAAAAAATAAAATAGACTTCTTTGGGGCATTTGCATTAATCAGTTTGTCTGCGCTGATGGGCATAAACCATGTGATAATAAAAGTTGTTAATTCTGGACTTAATCCGGTTTTCTTCGCGGGACTTAGGTCAGTTTTGGCTTTCGTCTTTTTGGCGATTTATTGCCGTCTGGCAAATAAAGAACTTAAATTCTCGCGAGAGACTTATGGGATTTCATTATTTGCAGGTTTGGTTTTTGCTCTCGAGTTTCTTCTTTTATTTACTGCATTAGATTTTACTACTGTATCGCGTAACTCTATTTTGTATTACTCTATGCCAATCTGGGCTGCAATTTTAGGTCATTATTTAATACCGAACGATAAACTTAACGCCCTCAAAACCGCGGGATTGGTAATCGCATTTACCGGCGTTGCAATTGCAATTTCTTCTGATGATGAATCATTAGCTTCAGGAGATACACAACTCTTCGGTGATCTTCTTGCAATACTTTCAGCTATTTTATGGGCAATAATTATTTACTTGGCTAAGGCTACTAAGTTCAAAAAAGTCAAACCAGAAATGCAACTTATGTGGATGTTAGGTGTTTCTGGACCAATTTTACTTTTAGCGTCTCCGTTTTTTGGAGACTTAATAAGAAACTTTGAATTTCTACATCTTTGGGGTGTGATATTCCAAAGCACAATAGTAGCTGTTGGAGCTTTCTTATTATGGCTTTGGCTTGTATCGATTTATCCGGCTTCTGGAGTTGCTAGTTTTTCCTTTTTAAGTCCAATATTCGCAATTTTTTTTGGCTGGTTGCTACTTGGCGAAATTCTTGATTCTACATTCTTATTAGCAGCCTCCTTAGTAGTAATAGGGCTTTTATGCATCAATAAAAATAAGTTAAGTTAAATGTGTTTTGAGTTGCCTGAAGTTCTATTGGGAATTGACTAGAGTCTTTACAGATACCGTAAAACATACCAAATGCGATGACAATTATATTGGGAAGAGTATTGTAATGCTAGACAAGTTTAACGCGTGTTTGTGCAAAAAGAAGTTTTTAATCTTGACATAGCCAGACGCATTGCAACGTTGTTTATCAATGGTGAACCGGAAGATGCTTGAAGATGCCTAATCCAGAACCACATCGTGGCTTTGATGAAAATGAATACAAGGCTCGGACGCATGGTATTCAGATTGGTATGGCCAAGCACGGTTTGGATGGGCTACTTTTTTGTAGTGAAGCAGAGGTACGCTATTTCAGTGGATTTCATACACCCTTTTGGCAAAGCCCCACGCGACCTTGGTTTTTGTTTATACCTGCACAAGGCAAGCCAATAGCAATTATTCCTGAAATCGGTGCATCCTTAATGCGTACAACCTGGATAAAAGACATCCGTAGTTGGAGCGCGCCATATCCAGCGGACGATGGCGTAAGCCTATTAAGAGATTTGCTTCACCCACTTGCATCTAAACGTAGCTGTCTAGGTGTTATGAAAGGGCACGAAACGGCTTTACGCATGCCTCTCGGGGACTGGGAAAGTTTGCTTAAGGATTTGAATGGGCTTGAAATTAAAGACGTTACTAATTTGGTGCAAACTGCCCGCATGATTAAATCAAATGCGGAAATTCAGAAATTGAAACACATTTGCAGTATCGGTTCGGCAACATTTTCACGTTTACCGGAGATTATCGAACCAAATATGTCTCTTGAAGAGGTGTTTCGAGCATTTCGGTTGGAGGCCCTCCAGCAAGGAGCCGATGATGTGCCCTATGTCGTGGGCGGTGCTGAAAAAGGTGGTTACGCTAACGTCATATCACTACCTTCCAAAAGACCCATTAAAAAAGGTGACGTGTTAATGATTGATAGCGGTTGTGTCTGGGACGGTTATTTCTGTGATTTTGATCGTAACTGGGCAATTGGTAATTTGGATGATCAATCTAGACAGGTCTATGATGTACTATGGCGCGCTACTGAGGCGGGGATAGAGGCCGCAAAACCGGGAAAGCGAGCGTGCGATATATTTTTGGCAATGTCGCAAATTTTATGTGAGCTAGACGTTCCAAGTGGTGATATTGGTAGGCTGGGTCACGGACTTGGTATGCAGCTTACTGAACAACCGTCCGTTGCTTATTTCGATGAGACCGAATTACAGGAAAATATGGTTTTAACATTGGAACCGTCCATATCCTATGGCGATGGATTGATGATGGTTCATGAAGAGAATGTTGTGGTTACCAAGGCTGGTGGCCTGCTTTTAACGAAAAGAGCACCAGAGGATATGCCAATTTTATTCTCTGACTTTGTAAGTTGAATTTAGCTTACCTCTTTTAGAATGCTGTCTATTGCATTGATAAGCATATCGACATCGTTTTCTTCAATTGTCAACGGTGGACGAATTTTGAGTATATTGTCATTGGGTCCTTCGCTTCCAAGCAAAATACGATGATCGCGCATTCGATTCTTAATATATGAACTAAGTTTGGTCGCTTCAGAACCATCTGCTTCGACCAATTCCACGCCAAGAAATAATCCCATGCCCCTAACATCGCCAATGGCAGAATACCTTTTTTGAAGTTGCTTTAAATCCTCTAGTATGCGTTTTCCCATTAGGTGCGCATTTTTTTGAAGATTTTCTTCCTCAACAATGTCAAGTACTTCTTTGCCAATTAGGCATGATAAAGTCGAGCCGCCGAAGGTTGAAAAGAATTCAATACCATTATCAAAACTTTTTGCAATAGCGTTAGTTGTTATAACAACCCCCATCGGATGGCCATTACCAATAGGTTTGCCCAATACGACTATATCTGGGCAAACTTCCTGATACTCAAAAGCGAAGTAATGGCTACCTAGGCGACCAAGCCCTGTTTGTACCTCATCAGCAATGCAGACGCCGCCTGCGGCCCGAATTTTCTCATAGACTTTAGCAAGGTAACCTTTGGGGGGAATGATTTGCCCGCCTACTGAAGGAAAAGTTTCAGCAATAAAACCGCTAACCCCAAATCCTTTTTTGATTAAACGTTCAATGCCATCATCGACAAATTGCGCAAATTTAGCAGCTCTTTCAGGATCATTTCGTTTGAATGATCCCCTATAGTCATCTGCAACTTCAACTAGTTCTACCCAATCAGGTTTACCGTCACCGTTGGGCTTGTTGAATTTATAAGCTGAAATACTGACAGCACCTGTCGTATTACCGAAGTAGCCGTGATCGGGTGTTACAATTCCATTGGATTTTGTATGCGATCGAGAAAGACGTAACGCTAGTTCATTTGCTTCCGAACCTGAGTTTACGAAGTAGCAGACTTCAAACGTTTTAGGCAGTTTTGAAAGAAGCTTCTCAGCAAATTCGGTCTGAGCAGGATGCAAATAACGCGTGTTTGAATTTATCCTTTTAAGTTGATCTGCTACTACAGCTTGAATACGCGGATGCGCGTGGCCAACGTGTGGAACATTATTATAGGCATCCAAGTAAGTTCGTCCCCATTCATCAAATAAATGATGACGCCAACCACGTACCAGCATTACAGGTTCATCATAGGTTACACTGAGATTGCCTCCAAAATGCGCTTCTCGGTCTTTCAGTACCTTTGCTTTATTGGTTGGTATATAAACTGCACGCTCTTCTGGTAGATTCAAAAGCGCTGCGGGATTTGGACAAAGTCTTTGCCAAAGATACATATCATCTGGCTCACCTACGCCTGGTAGGTCTGAATCCATATCTGCGGTACTGAGCGCAAGTTGAAAATGGACATGAGGTGCCCAACCACCATTATTTTCTTGTGACCCTAATTTACAAAATTTATCCCCCTTGCGGACCGTATCACCCTTTTTCAATGTGTCGAGAAAGTCAGGATCAAGATGTCCGTAAAGTGTGTAAAAAACATCCTTTTCTGGAGTTTCGTGTTGAAGTATGACCACCCCACCATAATCAAGTGACCTTGGTCTGTATTCGGCAGCATAGACAACGCCTTCAATTGGTGCATAAAGCGGGCTACAACTTGGCAAGAATACATCAATCGCTAGGTGAACGGTCCGGCGATCGCTTGCTTTCCAAGGTCCTAAGAGAAAGGCAGGGTCTGTATAAATAAGTCTTGGCTCGCCATAATACCCAAGCCAAATGTTGTGTTTCTCAGTGTATTGTCTGCCAATGTTTAAAGCTTCCGAGCTAGACATCTCGAATGGGTTTCGCGGTACAACGGAGTCCTCGGCCGATAGTGTGCAAAAAGGTGCATCTTTCAGGTCAAATCCAAAAAGGTGGGCAAAAGTTCCACGTCTCTGATCCAACCATGCCTTGATCCGATCGGCCCCAGATACAACGGGCATGTCACAGGCGGCGCGTAAACGAGCGTTTATCAATGCCTCACTTATTTTTGGGCCTTCCAAAAACCGCCAAGCAGGTTCCTGAGAAATAGTGATGTATGGGTCTTCATCATACTCTTTAGACATCATTGTGGAATTCACTAGACTTACTGCAAGACGCATGCGCAAGAGCCGCCAAATCAAATCTACCTCTTGAGGCAAGAGGGGATAAGTCTCATGATAACCTGCCACGAAGGCCGTCAACATTTGCTGGGGGTTTGGGTGATCAAGTACGATATAGGCTGCAGCAATGGCCAAATCACAGATACGCGGGGCAATGCAAATATCCCCAAAGTCGATTATTCCCGAAATCGTTCGTTTTTCTGATAAGGTTCCTTTAATGAGAATATTATAATCGTTTGCATCGTTGTGGATGACTTGCTGTTCCAGATCCTCAAGGTCTAACTCGATCTCATTAAATTCTTGAAGGATCCGCAGAATAGACGTGTGGCGATTTGGTTCCTCTATGCAAGTCAATTTTTCTGCAATCCAACTTCCTTGCATTAGGTTCCATTTGAAGTCACGGTAGAGACATTTTTTTTTAAAACTACGAAGTGCTTTTGCTAATCTTGCCAGCGCCACTCCAACCGCATAAGCAAGTTGTTCTGTTTTCAGAGTAGTGTCTGCATAGCACTGGCCAAGAATTTCTTCCAAAACCCAAACCAACCTAGGGTTGCCAAATTGATCGTGTATTAATTCAAAGCCAGCACCTTTTGAAGACGCAATGGATCTGGGGATTGGTGCGTTTTCAATTTTTTTATGAACGTGATCGAGTGCCTGAATTTGTACTTCCACGAGCCATTTAGGGCAATCGGTTCGCATGACTTTAAGGATAAAACCTTTTCCTGACTTGCATTTAGCCAAGAAATTCAGATCGTATTCCCCAGCTAACTTTGTAAGCTCAGCCTCGATGGTCCATTTGCTAAAAAGCGCATTTTGCCAAAAGACTAACTCGCATGTGTCCGTTGAAACTTCCATATTAAAAACTTTTTTGATCTACCCACAATACCTTAACCTTGTGGTGAAACTTGGCAATACCAGCGTGTTATTTTCAGTGTCAATTGGTCGGAAATTTGTGATTGACTGATTTCAGTGTACGGCAAACACGTAACCCAAAACTAAAGCGCCGCTAGAGACAGTTTAATCTGGGGGGTGAAAATTTGTCTCTAGCGGCGATCCAGCATAGGTCGCATAAACACCGCAACATCAGCCAGTTGTGTCTAGATGTAGATTATTTATAGATATTTGCAACCACATTTCGTCCATTTGATTACGCAAAATGAGAAATTGTGCAAAAACGATAAGAACCTACTGACAAATACAGCTGGAATAATTAAACTTTTTAAGTTTTCCATTTAATTTACCCCCCGAGAGGCCATGTAATCAAATACAAACAGCTATAGCGATATTTTACAGAACTGGATGAAAGCATTTTACTGGTAAATAACTATTCGCCAGTCACCGTTTATTTGTTCCGGTATGTTCCAAAAAAACAGAAATTCTCACTTTTTTGCAAATCACTTAGCAAAGACACTAATCACTCTGGCCAAGCCGTATGTTTTATACTTAGCCTTTTTTCTGTGGTGCTTTCTTCCCAGCAGGAGCTTTTTTCACGGTTGTTTTTTTGACTGTTGTTTTAGCAACCTTTTGTTTTATTTCTGATTTGGCGGGGTCTGGCAACACCACCTTAAGGCGCCCGTTTTCTATTTCTGGTAGTGGTCTGAACAGTGCCCAGTTTAAAAAAGAGCCAATAACTATTGTCAAAATCCCTCCGAGAAAGATTGAGCCCGCCGAACTAAATCCTCCTAACCAATACAAACCAATGGCCCCTGCCACTCCTATTAAAAATGATAGTAAAAGTGCCCCGATTTTATCTGACATGTTATTTCTCCTGACTGCTATTTCTTTTTCACATTTCACTATAACTTATCTTGATGGAAATTCCACCAACTCTGTGCAAGCAATAATCATAATTGGATGAATAGGTCTAGAGTCAGAAAGTCTAGTTAAGTTGTCCATCGATGTTTAATCGGTTGCAGGCAGTTTGCTAAAGCCGGACATTTTCTAAAAATTAGCCAAGTTATTTACTTGGTAAACCATATGGAGCGACCATCATTTTCTATTGAGTATTGCTAATTAGATTTGCTTCTCATTGCTGTTAGAAATAACGCCTTCAGGCTTTAGATGAATAAGGTTTTGCAACCGGACCACGGAATAAAACCTCTGCTCTCGTGGCATCCGAAACTGCCTTTTGAACGACTTCTGATTTTAGGTCTAAAAACATATATACGCCTTTTGGTGCTTCTGCGACAGCTTCTATTCGATCAAATTAAAAGTCAGATTTTGCTGCAAATTCGCGAATGCTTCTTAGTTTTGGCAATGCATTTTCAAAATGTAAGCCATGTGGGGCAACAATACTTGCTGCCACCGCTTCACAAGACCGCTCCGTGAAAAAAGGGAAATCTTGCATCATTATGTTTGCTTCGCAATCATAATCATAATCATAATCATAAGCTACTCTAAGCGACTCAGGCTTTGGCGACTTTGGATTTCTATACCAAAATAAGGAGTTATAAACCCCGATTTCAGCTATAATTACTTCTAGCTCCCAAGGTTGATCGGATACAAAAGGGAACAAGCCACCTTCGTTGGAGAGCACGTGCTTTCCGAACTTCGGCAACTCTACTTTGCTTTTGTCTGCTCTGACCTCTGCGTTCGGTTGAAGACCGTTCAAGGGTATTGCAAGAGTGATATTCAAAGGACCAACAGTCCGCTTCACGCGGATTTTGATGCAACAGCCATTATAAATATTTTAACTACCTAACTTTGCCCTGCTGTGATTATGGTTAGTAGGGCAAAAATATCTTCTAAGCGTGCTTAATTTTGACCATCAACTCCACCCCGCGATGAAAACAAAACTGACCTTGCTCAATTAAGCCGTTCGCCTGGCACCTATCCCTCTTGCCAACTAGAATTCGCACTATCAGGAAGGGAGATTTTTTTGTTTTGTGCCCAAATTGTGCCAGCAAGTTTTGCGTATTCTTGCTATGTTCTGCCATTTGTGCCAAGTTTTTCACGCTTAAATACATGAAAAACGTGCATTACATATTGATTTTAACTGAATAATGGTGGTGCTGCATCGCGGTCTCGAACCGCGGGCCTCGTCCTTACCAAGGACGCGCTCTACCCCTGAGCTAATGCAGCTAAAGATTTCTCGTAATTAGACTTAAATTCGCCGATAGGCAAGGGTAATATGGACCATAAGTCCGTGATACTATAGCCTCTAACCATGACAAATAAATCGCCGGAAAAATCCAAAGTGACAGCATCTGAGACCCGAGATGACAGATTGAAATCAGCGTTGAAGGCTAATATTGCTAAACGCAAAAAGCAGGCCCGGTCTAGAGCCAATGCTCATGGGGGAGATCAGAAACGAGTTGCGGAGGCTAAAGGCAAATAAGGACTAGAGTAGATGGATTCTATTTTAATAAAGGGTGGCGAGCCGTTATCCGGTGTAATTCCGATCGCGGGAGCGAAGAATGCATGTCTTACTTTAATGCCAGCTACGCTTTTAAGCGAAGAGCCAGTTACACTTACGAATGCACCACGGTTGTCAGATATTAAGACTATGTCGGTGCTTTTGCGTTCGTTTGGAGCAGAGGTAAGCTTACTGAACAGTGGACTAGTCATCGCCATGTCTTCACAGAAGTTGGATAATTTGCGAGCGGATTATAATATTGTAAGGAAGATGCGGGCGTCCAATCTCGTTCTTGGTCCACTTCTAGCGCGAGCCGGAGAAGCTGTAGTTTCATTACCTGGTGGTTGCGCTATTGGAGCTCGCCCTATGGATATTCATATTTCCGCTCTCGAAGCCTTGGGTGCAAAGATTAAACTAAAGGATGGATATCTTTATGCGCGCGCACCACTCACCGGGTTAAAGGGAGGAAGACACAAAATGCACTTTGCTTCTGTTGGGGCGACTGAGAATTTTTTGATGGCGGCTAGCCTTGCGAAGGGTACCTCTATTCTTGAAAACGCAGCGCGCGAACCCGAAATTATTGATCTTGTTAGCTGCTTACGGAAAATGGGTGCAAATATTGAGGGCGAGGGCACGCATACGATTATTATTGAGGGTGTGGATCGCCTCGATGGCGTTACCCATCGTGTAATTTGCGACCGTATTGAACTTGGAACTTATATGTTGGCACCTGCAATTGTAGGTGGAGAAGTCACATTAGCTGGTGGCCATTTGAGGCTACTTACATCATTTTGCGAGAAACTAGCGGAAGCTGGTGTTGATTTTTCGGAAACTGTAGATGGTATCACAGTAAGACAGATGCATGGCGAGGTGCAGGCGGTAAATGTTACTACTGAAGTTTTTCCCGGATTTCCTACCGACCTTCAGGCGCAAATGATGGCATTAATGTGCACGGCCAAGGGAGCTTGCTATCTTGAAGAAACTATTTTCGAAAATCGTTTCATGCATGCTCCTGAATTGATACGCATGGGGGCCGATATTGAAGTTAAAGGTGGTACGGCCAAGGTCACGGGTATAAAGAGACTTAAAGGGGCGCAGGTGATGGCGACAGACCTTCGGGCCTCTGTATCTCTGATACTAGCTGGGCTGGCTGCAGAAGGTGAAACAAAAGTTAATCGCGTGTATCATCTTGATCGTGGGTACGAAAAACTCACAGAGAAGCTAAGCTCTTTAGGTGCGGTTATTGAGCGGATATCGGACTAATGATAGGATATGCGCGCTTTGAGGATGGGGGCGAAGCCCCGGTAAATAAAGGTGCCTTTGATGTTGGAGATGTCAAAATATTCTCGGCTATGGTCCAAGACGCAGTTCTCCCTGTTACAGAAATTAAATGGTATCCGAAACATTGCAGACTTGGATTGCTGCTAAACCGGTTTCGTTGGGAAGGTCATTGGAAAGCAAAATGGCAGGGTTGGGAAGTTGAGCGTTTACAATCCCTGTTGTTTTTTGAACATGTGTTTGCCGTTGCTTCACAAGGTTTTTCTAGAAAGCAACGTGATCTGCTTTTGTGTGTTTTATCGTTGGATGTTGCCTTGGCGAAAGAAGATGTAAATTTCACTCTAACATTAGCAGGTGTAGGTGCAATTAAGGTTACTAGTGAGGCAGTCGAGATTACTCTAAAGGATTTTTCCCGCCCTTACTTTGCAACGTTGGGTACAGCTCCCAGACATCCCGAATGATTTGTCTGGCCTGTTGAGAAATATGTGCCATAGCGCTATAAATGCCCGTGATTTAGGAGAGCCCGATGCCCATTTTTTTGGACTTTAAAGATCAGGAGTTTGAAATAATTTTTCAACGTCTTGTATCGATGAAACGTGAAGACAGTCCTGATGTGGATCAGGTCGTAGGTAGTATTATTAGTGAGGTCAGAAAGCGCGGAGATGCTGCACTTATCGAATTCACAAAGCACTTTGATCGCCTTGATCTCACAACGCAAGCCATGCGAATTTCGGATGGAGAACTGGAAGATTGTGTTGCCCAGGTCAATATAAAAGAACGTAATGCTTTGGAACTAGCGGCCTCCCGAATTCGCGAATATCACAAAAAACAATTTCCTGAAGATCATAGTTGGAAAGAAACCAATGGTGCAGAACTAGGCTGGAGATGGCGGCCTGTCTCTGCGGCGGGACTTTATGTGCCAGGCGGCTTGGCGAGTTATCCATCGTCGGTTCTTATGAATGCCATACCTGCGAATGTGGCTGGGGTTGAAAGGCTCGTTGTAACTGTTCCAACTCCGGATGGTATTATTAACCCTCTTTTACTTTTAGCGGCACGACTATCTGGTGTGAATGAAATTTATCGCGTTGGCGGTGCGCAGGCCATAGCCGCCTTAGCTTATGGGACTGAAACGATAGATCCAGTTGACAAAATTACTGGTCCTGGCAACGCCTATGTTGCTGCAGCAAAAAGGCGGGTCTTTGGTAAAGTTGGAATTGATATGATTGCTGGCCCTTCTGAAATCCTTATAATTGCAGATAAGGAAAATGATCCAAACTGGATTGCGCTTGACCTCCTCTCACAAGCAGAACACGATGAAAGCGCACAAGCGATTCTCATAACGGTAGACCAGGCTTTTGGACGGTCTGTTGCCAACGCTGTTGTCGAACGCCTTAAAACACTTAAACGCGCTAGTATTGCCCAAGCTAGCTGGGCTAATTTCGGAGCGATAATTACAGTACCAAATCTCGACACGGCTGCAAAATTGTCTGACCGCATTGCGCCGGAGCATCTTCAGCTGTGCGTACGAGATCCCCAAGCTCTATCACATAAAATTAATCACGCTGGCGCAATTTTTCTTGGAGCTTGGACGCCGGAGGCA
>MDTB01187011.1_pt1 | contig 17294 bp, 20 predicted proteins | sample 811161 | NCBI WGS metagenome assembly MDTB01 (sample SAMN05326650, study PRJNA326480) | marine metagenome | isolation source: seawater | place: Mediterranean Sea | collected 2009
TAACATATTTGGTTTTTCAAAAAAGTTACAAAAGTTACATTTGTATATTTCTATATATATATTAGTATAATATTTGCAAACTTTGTTTAAAATTTATTGGGAACAAAAATGGAAAAAGAAAATAGTCCTATATCTAGAGGTCGTGGAAGACCAAAAGGTAGAGGTTTAAATGAAAACAGCCCTTTGACAGACAAGCAGAAGCGTTTTGTTACTCAACTCGTGGACAATGATGGTACAATCACGAAGCGACAGGCTGCGATAAACGCAGGATATTCTGAAAAAAGTGCTCACTCTAAGGCATATGAGTTAACGAACCCAAACATATGTCCCCATGTGGTTGCTGAAATTCGTAAAAAGAAAATTGAATTAGATGAAAAGTTCGGGATCACCTTTTCGAGGCACGTAAGAGACTTACAACGCATCAGGGACATAGCTTTAGAGAACGGAGCGTATTCAGCTGCGGTTCAAGCAGAATACAGAAGAGGTCAAGCTCAAGGAAACATTTACGTTAATAAGTCTGAGATAAGACATGGTTCTATCGATTCTATGAGCCGTGAAGAGGTAGAGAAGGCACTTCAGGATTTAAAGAATTCATATGGAAACAATGTTATCAACATCACTCCTAGCGAAGCAACCAAGCAAATCGAAGAAGCCAGAGTCGAAGCTATATCAGGATTTAAAGAAATATCAGAAAAAGAATCTATCAAAGTCTCATCTAACTAGAATAGAGACGACAGTAAGTCTTGGTTTTCCTGACATTTTTTATTCTGATCCGCGAGGCGTGTTTCATTTACTGGAGTTAAAGACAAGTCCTAACTTTGCCGTGAAGATTTCTCCCCACCAACTAAGCTTTATGTTAAGGCATCAGAATTCATCGGCATGGGTTTTGGTTCGCGGTTTAAAGACGATGGAGCTATATTTATATCATTCGAGCCAGATTATGGGGTTAAACGAATCGGGTCTTCGATTCGCGCCAAAGTGTAAAACAAGCGATTTTGGTGATATTTTCGACAATGTTTCACGTGAAACATTCTGCTAACTCGTTGTTTTCATTCACTTTAAAATAAAACTACCAAATGTATGCGACTTGTGGTATACTATGTATAGGTACTCTTCATGGCGAAGACACTTACGGAATACTTTTTCGAAGGTTGAGCCAACAGTTCCAGTAGCCATGAGGACTACCGTCTTGCAATGTTTCACGTGAAACATTGGGCTATTTGAAATAGTTTATAAACAATCAGAAACCTGAAAGGGGTTAGTTATGTCTGAGTCAAAAATTACATTAGAGGGTTTAATTTCTGAAGCTCTTAATGGTCATATTAACAAACCTGTTAATAAAACTTTTGTTTTTAATGACGGAGGCGCGAAGGAGGCAGGATTTAAAGGTCGTGCTGATGACTGTGTATGTCGTTCTTTTGCAATCGTAAGTGGCAAATCATATAATGAGGTTGCAGATCTTATTAATGAGTTTTCCAAGCGAGAGCGAAAGTCCAAGCGCAAACGTAATAAATCAACGGTTCGTTCAGGTGTTTATAAAGCTACCGTTAAAAAAGTAGCTGAAGCACTTGATCTTGTCTGGACACCGACAATGTCTATTGGTTCGGGTTGCACGGTTCATTTAAGGTCGGATGAATTGCCAAGCGGTACGATTGCAGTCAATTGTAGTCTTCACGTTACAGCAATGATTGATGGTGTCATTCATGACACGCATGATCCTTCTCGAAATGGGACACGTTGTGTTTACGGTTATTGGTCAAAACAATCGTAATTGTGTTTTAATCACATGAGCATCCGTCTGGTATCTTTTAGAAGTGCCAGACGGATATTCTTCGATTGGATAGTTTAAAGCTTTTTTAAACGTTTTCTTTTCTTTTTTAGAACCTAATAGATAGATGTATCTATGTTTCTGGGGTCGCGCTATGTGCTCATATTTATCTGTTTCACGCATACGTTCTTTTAGGGACACTTGCTCACACAAAGTTTTTGAATGTTTATTAGTTCCTATTTCGCGCCATTCGTTTCTTTTTGCGGATATTCCTGTATAGATAAAGTTACACGCCTGATAGATTGTTCCGACATGGTTCATGCTTGTATCTGCATAGGACACCACGATTCGTGGGCTGCGCACCATCTTCAGAGTTTTAGCAACAAAGAAGGAGGCTTCGTTTTTATTATTGCGTAGGAGGCAAACACGGTTTAGTTCGAGAACAAGGTGAGAATAATCATCGCCACAAATGCCCCGACAAAGAGATGGTGAGGGTGGAATTCCATAGGTAATCACTCCTATTAGTTCTTTGCCGTCATACAAGCCAAACGCATCGGTGATATTAGGGACACGTTTGGCATAATGACGATTAAGAATCCAATCGTAAGTTTCTTCTGATTTAATTTTGTCAACGTTTAGCATTAGTACCCACGCAGAACCCTCCGCCAATCTTTACGGATTTTACTTGCGTATTCTTCTGCTTCAATAATGTCGTACCCAGCCTTTTCACAACGCATTGCGATTGTTGTTTCTATAAGCAGTCGAATACGTTGCACGGCATCAATAAACGAATCCTCTTCCTCATAATATTTTAAATTTTCTTTTGCCAAATTTTCTCTAACAATTTGTAGAGCAATATCATCTTTATTCATTAGTTTATTGTTACACCTTCTACTGTGTTTGAACTTTTTGCTATTGTTTGTGCTATTTTAATTAATTTATCGACAGGTTCGAAATTTTCATCTTTAGATAAATCCTGATCTTCTGTCATATCATACAAGCATCCGAATATGGCAACTAAAACACCAATAGATACGACAGGTTCGTTTTCAATCGATCTTGCTTGGATATGTTTCATTATTAAATTCATAACATCCAAGCCCATATCAACTCCGATAGAAAAATCAGAACCTTCTTCAGTTGAGAATTGAAATCCATCATCTTTTTTCATTTATAATTCCAACGATAAAATATATGATTATTTATTTGCACGGTTTTTTCCTTTGATTCAGCCCAATCGGGATACACATAGGTTGCATGATAGTGTGTTGCACCCTCTGTCACATCATACGTGCGAAAGGTCATTACTCCGTAAGCTACCATAATTGAAACTTCCCACACTTCATTGTTAGGCACAACATCGCTTTTACCATCACAATAAAAACTAAACTGGCATTTGTCACGAACAGGATAGTCCTGTTCCCACGAATAAGTAGGACCTTGTTTTATGACAGAACAAATATCATCGGGATAACGATGATCAATAACACGGTTCATTACCACGTTTGCCACGGCAATTTGCCCAACAATAGGTTCACTTCTTGATTCAAAATAAATAGCTGTTGCCATGCAAATTAAAGGATCAATCATTTTTACCTCCGTTTTATTAACATATAAGATAAATCTTATCTGGTTGCAAGCAAAATTGCTTGAATATATAAAATTTATTATATATCATTGCAGTATGAGCAGAGAAAAAAACGATTTTTATCCAACACCCGACTATGCAACACATAGTTTTATGAAGCATCACGACATTAGAGAGGGTTCGCCTCATGTGTGGGGCAAGGATGTTTGGGAGCCAGCTTGCGGAGATGGTGCAATCTCTAAAATTTTAGAAAAAGACTATGATATGAGGGTCTTGAGCACCGATTTGGTAAACAGGGGCTACGGTCAGTCGGGCATAGACTTTTTAATGGAGACAAAGATAGAAGCACCGTGGGTCGTGACTAATCCGCCTTACAAACTGGCTAATGAGTTTGTTACGAAATGCCTAGATTTTATGGATCAGGAAGAACATTTCAACGGATTTGCTATGTTGTTACGATTGGCATTTTTAGAAGGACAAGGCAGACACGATAAGATTTTTACACGCAAACGTCCTTCGAAGGTCATGGTATATAGCAAGAGGCTGACGATGATTCGCGGAGATCATGACGAAGCATGGTATGGTTCTGGCAAAATGGCATTTGCTTGGTTTATTTGGGACAGATGGGACAGGGATACTGTTTTAACGTGGATAAACGATTAAGTTTTGTTTATGTATTTTAGTTGTCCTGATAGCATTCGTCTAGTTGACAAGTCTCTTCTCAATGCTCCCAACTCTCTTGCGTTTTTAGCTTTAGCCATAGACTGATATTTTTTTGGTGGTCTTAAATTAACCACTTTGTTATTTAATTTATCTAATTCTTCGGCAAATTGTTCAACCGACATTCTACTCGCTTCGTCCATTTAATTTCTCCACGCCTTCCTCTGTAAAAGGATTTTCCTTATGCATGAGTGATGATGCCTCGACACCTAGATTGTACAAAACGTTTTGCATATCATTGTCAGATGCTTTACCCCGACTCGATAAGAATACTTCCACGGGTTTTTTAGATTCAGGATGATAACTGACGGTGACAGATATACCCATGCCCATATCAGAAGTTACACACGGTCTGCGATTAGGCAATTCGCTCATGATTCTCTCCGAATAAAAAAATTGATTTTTAAGTTTAAAAAAAAGAGAAGAATATGTCTATTAATTTATTAATTATTTTTTTGTTATCTGATAGCCTTCAGACTTGCAAAACACTTCAAACATAATCTTTAACTGTCCACCAATGGTTCGCTGTTCAAGTTTTGCAATTTGTTTAATGCCCTCATATACATCCACAGGCACTAAAATAGACTTCCATTTAGTTAAATCCATTTTTATCTCCTTTATTAATAAGAATATATAACATTTATCTTATACATACAAGTAAAAAAAGACCCCTGACGTAGTTGATACCTAGCAATCAGGGGTCAGTAGTGGTTTAAAACGCTAGAAAAAAACCACATCTGGGGAGATATGAAAATTTACTTTGCTTCACCCCAACTCAAACCTATTTCAAGATCGGTCTTCATTGGTACTTTTAACTGTACAGTATTTTCCATTATGTTAGCAATACTTTTTGCCTGACTTTCATCCTTCACACTTACGGCAAGCTCATCATGTATTTGTAACAATGGAATAATTTTATGTTCATTATATAAATCAGACATTGCTTTTTTGGTCATATCAGCTGCGCTTGCTTGTATAAGCCTGTTTAAAGCTTTGTATGTGTACGCACGTTTCAAAGCAGTATGATCTCCGTAATGTGCTCGTGCTTCCTCATATCCCATCGCTTTATGAACACCAAAACTAGTAGGTTCAAACAAATTAAACCTAAGTTTTCTGCCAAGAATTGATACAATATATCCGTTTCGTTTATTGTCTTGTAACGTTTGTGATACGATATCCATTGTTTTTTTAACGAAAGGCACTCTCTCATGGTATTGTGCTGTAAGTTCTTTTGCTTCCTCAAGAGACACGTCCAATTGATTCGACATTTTGGCAACACCCATACCATACATTAAGGCTAAGTTTAAAACTTTTGCAGATTTTCTGGGTATATCTGCCATCTCTGCAACCATGCTATGAAAATCCATGTCAGGATCATTTACATACCCATTAACGAAATCATCCACACCTTTCATAATTCTACCACTTTTTCCGCCCTGTAGAGCAGAAGCAAAATGCACAAGAATGCGTGGTTCTTGTTGTGAATAGTCTATCGAAGCCCATTTCTCATCTTCTTCAGGTAAGAATACGGAACGAATCATGGGACCAAGTTCCTCGTGCCGTGCTGGAATTTGCTGTAAATTTGGGTTGTTCATACTGATTCGCCCAGAAACTGTACCACCATCATCAGAACGAATTTGATTTATGTGTCCATGAATGCGTCCTTTGTCATCAACATATTTCAAAAGTCCGTTTATGAATGTGCCATTCGTCTTATTGTACTCTCGCGCTTGTAAAATACTTTTAGCAAGCTCGTGATCCGTGGTTTGTAGAAAGTTTTTAGTAAAAGACGGAGCGTTTTTTTCGGTCTTTGGGTATGGTATACTAAGCTTATCGAATGCCTTGGCAAGCGATTGAGCTGCCCATATTTCTGGCTCGAAACCACATAAATCTTTAATCTTTTTAACAGCCTGTATTTCTTTTTTACGAATGTACTGACTTGTTTGTTCTACTCTATCAAGATCTATACGTATGCCACGATACGTCATATCAACAAGGCAAGGTAGTAAATCTCGTTCTAATTCGAATACAGTTTTTAAATTTTCTTTCGTGATGAGATTTTTAAAACATTCCCAAACTTCTAATGTAATTTCTGCGTCAGCGGTAGCATAAGGTCCAACAAACATGGGAGGCAATTGCCACATATCCGCCTTTGGGTCTAAGCCAAACTCACGAGCTGCTTGTTCCAAACCTTTTTCAGACTTAATTTTCTCTATGTAATCGAATGCTACGGCATTTAGACTATAACTAAACCTATTCTCATCAAGAAGTGACGCAACTACCATCGTATCGATGATTTTACCATTTACTTCGAAACCTTCAGATTTTAACCATCCAAGATCATATTGTGCGTTGTGCATTACCTTCGGGCATGGAAGACTAAGCACTTCTTGCATGAACTTTTTTACAATGTTGGCATCTAAGTTTCCGCCACCTTCATGCTTTATAGGTAAATATCCACTCCAAAAAGACGTTGCCACCGCAAATCCAATGATATATCCATCTTTACGAGGCCAACCAGGTCCTAAAGATTTTATGTTTGTATCCCTTGTTTCGAGGTCTACTGCTATTTCTTTTGCGCTAGATAAATCAGGAAGTTCGGTTGGAGGAATCCAATCAGATTTTTCTTGGAACATAGCAAATTGTAATGTCATAATTTTTCTTCTTTATGCCGTTCAAAAATCTGTAATAGTTCAATGCCAAGCTGAAAAGCGTTTTTATCGGTAATTTCAAATTGATGAAATTCTGTATCTTTACCATCTTCTCTTTTCAGAACATTAATGACCACTTTTTTTGATTCTGGGTTTATATAGGGGTCAGTTGCATAAATAATTTGATAGGTCATATCTGATAGCTTCTAACTGCATCCTCTGGTGTGATTAAATAAAGATTTTCTTTAGTACGAGTTACTGCAACATAAAAAAGTCTGTGTAAATCTTCAGATATTCTGAATCCTTCCACAGTATTGGACAGACGGGCTTCGTCTGATGCACGGGATATATCTGTATAAACTACAACATTTTCAGCTTCACCACCCTTTGCACCGTGTATAGTAGAAATTTTAATTTTTGGGTCTTCATCTATTTTCTGACCTCTGCGTAACAGCGCAGATATGTAACTGGATTCCTCTTCGGGCAATCTATCTAAAGCAATGTCCCAATTCATTTCAATATCTGCTTTTAAACCCATACTGTTGACTAAATCTTGAAACTTAAATCTATCATTCATTTCGACATTAGGTAGCTTCTTATAGCCACGTTTAATACGAGTGTTAGTCTTCATCCAAGTATACATATGATTAAGGTCTGTACCGAAAATTTCTTCATCGTTTTGCAACGCTTTCCAAGCTAAAACAGCGGTAACGATTGAGAAATTAATGCTTCTCTTATTTTTATATTCAAACAATACGCCAAAACTTCTTAAATTTTCAGTAATTTCTTGTAACATATAAGCACATTGAGCAAGTATAAGCCAAGTTCCTTTGTTCATTTCATCAACGGGCGCACTTACTCTAACATTTACAGATCCTTGAACCGTGTGCGGTAGGTATTTCTTAATTCTTCTATTTTTAATTCTAGATACTATCTTTTCTGCAACACTATGCACAGATTTTGGAACTCTAAAAGACTGTGATAAAACTTCTGATGGACTGTCTAAAGTTAATAAAGATTCAACATCTGCTCCAGCCCACCTGAATATAGCTTGATCGTCATCGCCTGCAACATATGCTTTGTTAGATCTGTTTACGATCACGTTTACCATTTCCCATTGTAATTTTGATAAATCTTGTGCTTCATCAACAAAGACAACGTCAAAGTGTGGGCAATATTTCCCATTGTTAGCTACAAAGTATTCTAAAATGTCGGTGTAATCATAAAGTTTTAAAGACTGTTTGTACTTTTTATAAGAATTAAATGCATAAATTACCTCTTGCAAACTCTCTTCAATCGTTGACTCATTATAAGTTACGTCTACAGGCTCTCTTTTAAGCCGTGACAATTGAATTATTTGCATTACAGGGCTTTCAGCACTAGTGATAGCTGAGATGCCGTCCTCTGGCTCTACAGAAGCTTTACGAGTAAGATTAAAACCAATCTTTAATCCAAGCTCTTTAAGATGGTCATCTGTCATTAGTTGGTTTTGCTTAATGTCGGATAACTGGAACGCAAAGCTATGCAATGTTCTAAAAAAATGTAAATCGCTGTCATCTTCAAACCCGAAGCGTTTTATTGCACGTTCTTTTGCTTCTTGTGCCGCTTTCCTTGAAAAAGCTACAAAAGCAATTCTATTTGGTTGAACACCCTCCTCTATAGCTTTATCGACCAAGTTCAATAAGGTAGTTGTTTTTCCAGTACCAGGTGGCCCATAAATTTTTAAAATTTTAGAAGGGGACATCATCAACCTCAAAGTCTGGTGTTGGTACGTCTGTCGTTGGCACTTCGAATGCAGGAATTTGCCAAACTCTTACAACCCTACCCTTTATCCTCAATGTCGCAGAAACACCCTGAATGTCTCTTAATCTCTGTGCTATTTTGTGTACTTTAAAATCAAAGAAACGATTTCTTTTTAGATAGTTTTCGAAATCGCGTAGTCGAAAATACGTGTGTCCTTCTTCCTCGTCAGTCCAAGGTCTACGTAAAAGTATTTCTTCTTTGTTGCTTGCTGTTTGCATATTGCGACAAAATTCTTCTAGATATTCATAGAAAGCACCTTTAACAGACGAATCATCAGAAGCCTCCATAATATGCCCTTCGGTTTCAGTCATATCACGCAACAAACTTCCTAACCTGTTTTCCCATATTGGTTTGCTAACAGTAGGTGGCATAAAATTTAATTGGTCTATGCAACATCTTTGAAAAGCAGGTTGGCTCATTAAAGCTTCTGTATCTAATTCTAGAGGCTCACCGTTTACATCCATAAACCAAACAGGTGGGTTAGAATTGTATTTTCTAAGGTTGGCAATTGTGGCATTTGCCACAGCATTGCCTACACCAAAACGCCTTGTAAGACATTTAGTCTTATCACAATACTCATTTATCGGAGCGTCACTACACTTGTAGGCATAATCTTTTCTACCAAGTTGTCGTACAATTACATTAACCTCACTCAATGCTAATGGAGGGTTCATGTATTTCATGTTGTAGCTTACAATTTCCTCTGCCCAAGTATCGGGAAAAGCTTTGCGAAGATATACCCCACAATTGAAAAGCCCGTTGTTACGTGTGCCATCAGGAAAACCTTGTGTACATAAAGTTTGCAAACAAGGTGGTCCATCTTTGACGAGATTATCCTCAGTCTTTTCAATGCTTAGAGCCTGTATTTGCTCTACAGTTTGAACATTATCATCATAAAGCTTAATAAACTCATCAAGCGAAGCTGCGGTTCCATCAATATTAAAAGCATACCTCAAACCCCTGTCCATATTGTAATAGGGCATATTAAGGAAATTACCAATATCGCCACGTTCTAAATTAAGCTTTATCTGTTTTGGGAAAATCTCTGAACCACTAAAGCCAAGACCTGCGCTAATACTACTTAAAGTATCTTGCATTTCTTTTGCGTTAATCCAATTATCACAAAAAAGAAAGATATGTGCTCCACCTGATTTAGATCGACAAACTACCAAAGGTAATTTTAAATCTTGAATTCTATCAATCAGTTCTTTGTGGTTGAAGTTGTACTGATCTACATCAATACAGCCCCATTTGCACATATTCTCACTATTAATCGGAATAATGCCAACGCTATGACCCTTTCCTGTTAGATGACCTTTCCAAGTATCTAAAGTCCGTGGGTCACGTATAATCTTTGCCTGACCAGTATTCTTGCCGTTTGCCTGTTGCTTCTGGATTTCATAAGTTCCATAAGCCTCATTCAAGCCAACAAAAATACTGGCAAATTTTTCGATGTTCATTGTTCAATTTTTTAAAAAGGAACGTCTTCAGATTCAGAAGTTTCCTGACCATCTTGTGTGTGCTTTACTTTTACCTCACCTTTTTCAATTGATTCAGAAAAACTCTTACAAGATTTGTACAAATTGATATCATCGATTTCTTTGTCCAAAGACATCTCCCAACCATGCCAAGAACCTTTGGAATTTTCCTCAGACACTGTTTTTAGGGAATATATTTGTGAAAACATTGGCTTTTGTACTTTACCCGTGGGGGTATCCATTTCTTGTGACATAATAATTGAAAGCCATTTTTTAGACTTTTTCAATTGTGACATCTTCAAGGCGATCAACGCATTTGTAGCACCGCCTTTTACTGGAATGTATTTTACATACCATTGAGCAGTTTGTTCAATGTAATCACCTGACCCATCTTGTACATACTCTCTGTTGTCATTGGGATCTCGTTTTACTTCAGGCATTGCAGGGTCATTCCTGTCATATATTGCAACTGGAGCACCTGTGCCAGAACCTCTAGGTGACCACCTGATATATTTTACCTGAAAAAAGCAAGGCACTACTTTAATGCCTGTTTTACCTTTAACGATATCATTTGTGACCGTATTAATTATGTCCCCTGCTTTGACATCATCTCTTTCATCTAGAATAGGGTCTAACTTTGATATAATTTTAAGAAAAGGTAAGGCTAAATCTTCAGTCTCAACATTTTGTAACCCTCCAGATGCATCTGCTACAAACATTGAAGCAAGATCATTAGTGGCTACTGCGGTTTCTTTTTTTTCTGCAACAGTAGTTTTAGCTTGGGTCATTTCGAACCTCCTTTTGTTATAGTTGCCTTTTGTCCAATAAATGCTCCGAAAAGTTCCATTGGAAATTCGTCCCCTTGTTCTACTCTTTCTTTTATAAAAGCCTTCAAGGTTTGTGGATGAACTTTTTCCACTTGATTTGGGTTTAACCCACTTTTTAACGCAAGAGACTGAAACTCTTTTGCTTTGGTGTCTTCCCCCATTGCGAAGTCCACGGAAACTATATTTTTCACTATGTCCCCATATCCGTTTTGACGTAACCATGCAAAAGCCTCCTGCTCACTGTCTTTCCTAATACTTCCACCATATGTCTTTCTGACATCAACTTTTGATCCGTCTTCAAGTTTGATGCTTGAAAGCCCCATCTCTGCTAAATGTTGTGGAAGTTCTTCGTCAGTCAATTTGAGGAGTTCTTTTTTATATTGTTTTACTAAATTTTCAGATTTAGCCAAATTTTCTTCAACGTTTTGAATTCTTTTGGCTAAAATAGCTACAATACTTAGACCTTGGTCATTGAGTCCTTCGAAAGCAGATTTTTGTTTTTCTTCCGCATCTGCTTGGAATAACGATTTTAAATTATCGCTCATAGTTGCTCCTTGGTTCGTGTTTCATGTTTAAAGAGATTTTACTCTTGATTTATCTGATAATAACGCATAATATCTGATAGTCAAGGAGAAAATTATGTCTGAAATTATTGAATTATTCGATTTTAAAACAAAACCTTACGAACATCAAATGCAAGTTTTAGAAAAATCTTGGCAAGAAAAATATTATGCTTTGTTTATGGAAATGGGAACTGGGAAGTCAAAAATAGCGGTGGATACTTTAGGTTTATTGTATCAAGAAAATGAAATTGACGCTGCTTTAATTATTGCCCCAAAGGGAGTGTATCATAATTGGGTTTATAAAGAGATTCCATCTCATATGTCAGATAAAACCGACTATGTCGTGCTTGCTTGGCAACCAAACATAACACAAAAGTTTAGGTCAAGTTTTGAAAATTTGTGCCATACCAAAAAATTAAAAATATTTGTAATGAATGTAGAAGCTTTAAGTACAGCTAAAGGCACAAATACTGCTCATTGGTTCACAAAACGTTTTCCTAATAGTATGATAATCGTGGATGAGAGCACTACTATTAAAAATAGAAAAGCTTCAAGAACCAAGAATGTAATTTATGTAGGACAAAACTGTAAATACAAACGTATTTTGACAGGCTCTCCCATAACTCAATCTCCAATGGATCTGTACTCTCAGTGTGAATTTCTGAACCCGACATTACTCAATTTTAAAAGTTATTATTCATTTCAAGCTCGATACGCAGTTCTTCAGAAAAGGAATTTTGGACCACGTTCAATTCAACAGATTGTAGGATTTAGAAAGTTAGAAGAGTTAAACGAGAAACTTGATGGTTTTTCAAGTAGAACCTTAAAGAAAGATTGTCTTGATTTGCCAGATAAGATTTTTATTAGAAGAGAAGTGCCTCTTTCTCCTGAACAAAACAAAGTATATATGCAAATGTCCAAGTTAGCTTTGGCTATGTTAGAGGATGGTCAGTTATCAACAACAACGAATGTTCTTACACAAATCATACGACTTCAACAAATATGTTGTGGGTTTATAAATGATGACGAAGGCAATACTACAGAAATAAAAAATGACAGGTTAAACGAACTTATCAATGTCTGTGAAGAAGCAAATGGTAAAATCATAATCTGGGCTACATTCGTTCACGATATTGTGAATATTGGGCAAGAATTGTCAGAAAAATTTGGTAAGGACAGTTTTGTTACTTTTTACGGTGCTACCTCACAAGAAGAAAGACAAATAGCAGTAGATTCTTTTCAAGACCCTGATTCGAATGTACGTTTTTTTGTTGGTAATAGTCGTACTGGGGGTTTTGGAATTACGCTTACTCAAGCTAATACCGTTATTTACTATTCAAATAATTATGATTTAGAAATTAGACTTCAGTCTGAAGATAGAGCACATAGAATCGGTCAGACTAAGAGTGTGACATATGTTGATTTGGTAAGCCCAAAAACTGTAGATGAAAAAGTACTTAAAGCCTTAAAAAGTAAGAAAAATTTAGCAAGTAAAGTGCTTGGAGAAGAATTAAAAGATTGGCTTACTGATGAAAGTCAAATGAAATTAATTTAAACTCTTTTAGGGCCATCAATAGCAAAGTTTGGAACACCTGACTTTTGGTTTTTCATCATCAAGTCAAATAGCTGTTCTCGTATACCAAAAAGACTACCTCTATTTTGTACACCCGTTCTTAATATTTCTCTCAAATCACTATTATTGAATTCGTCAATGTTTAAGTCAACAATGTTCATAAATTGACCTAGTCCTAAATTTTGAAAAGGAAGATTTTTAGAGGGAGGTCTGTCTTCAATTTTCTTATATGAATCAATTAGCCTTTCAGATGGAGACATTGTGCCTTGATTCGTGTTTGTAGGTTGCTTTTTACCACCTCTAAAGAATTCTCTTAAACTATCTCTTAGAGTGGAAATGCCAGAAGGAATATCCGCACCACCTACCAAAGGTGTTATGGCTCTATTAATATACCCTAAACTACCTTGTGGTCCTTCAGATAATCTTTCTGTAAATTCAGGGCTACCCTCAATCATTTGTTCTTTAGTATCTAAAAAAGCTAATGGCAAGCCAAATGGACTAGCTTTGGAAAATAAAGCCCTCGCTAAAACCTCTTTTCCACTTTGTTGTCTTGGTACAGCACTTGCAATCCCAAATCCTGTCATTTGACCTTTTTTAATAGGTCTTTTTAAAGCACCTCTTTCTGTGCCAATTTGGCCTGCGTCAGGTATTCCAGCTTGAAAAGGATCGATAAATTGATCAAATTTAGAACTGATTATGTTTTGAATTCCTTGAGAGGGTATTTGCCTACTATAGTCCATTTTGTTTGGATTAATTCCAAAAACTCTCGTAAAAAAACCTTGATTACCATAAGGATTTGTATCCGTCATACCTTGAGACTTTTTAAAACGATCTATGGCAGACAATCCTCCTTCTCCAAGGATCTCCATAGCTTTTTCACGTTCTTTCTTTTTGTCTTTTTTAGACAGATTTTCGTAAAACTTTTTATTAGTTCTTTTTCCCCCAGAAAAAAACCCACCTTTTGATTCATAATTCTGTGACGCAGCTGCATCAATGTCGGGTGCAAAAACCATTTATACCACCATTGCTAAAGAAGCTTCTTTAGTTTCTTCATTTCTACGAGTCCAACCTTTACCAAAATATTCAAAGGTTTTTAAATTTTCGTAATAACTTTGTCGTTCTTTATGTAGTTCATCAATAACGTGTAAAGAATCTTGTTCATGTATTTTAGCCAAGGTCATTGGTCCGATAGCCCCGTCCTGTTCTGCACCAACAACCTTTTGTAAATATCGTGCAGATCTCGAAGGACCACTATTAACAGCCCAATCGAAACAAAAAAAATCAACTCCACTTGGAAGTTGGTCTGCTTTTACTCGATCCCAAAAAGATTTTTTGTAAATTTTTTCAACATCAGTGTGAGGTATCATTTTTAATTCGTTTATGTCCTTCAAAGGTCTACCAAGGAATTTTTCATATGTTTTGTAAGTGATGCCGCGATTTGTAGCCCCGCCTGGATCTTTGGGATGATCCACAAATCCGCCTTCGTGTTTAAGCACCATATCTAAACTTTTGAAAAAGTTCGCTTCCATCATGTCCTCATCAAACCAAGAATACCGTCACTTGGAAAGGCACTTGCTAGTCTGTTTCTAGTCTGTGGTTGTTGGGCTGCGGTTCGCGGTGCGCTAGGATTTAAAGAGGGGCTTAATTGAGATGCGTCAGAAGATCTATTCATTAGTTCTAAAGCTCTTTGTCTTACATCTTCATTATTACGAGCACGATTTATAATATCTGGTCTTCCTGCATCCTCTAATAATTGTTCAGTAGTTTCATCAACGCCTGAGTCTTTTAATTCATCCTCCTCAGACAATCTTAGACCTGCGCCAATTAAGTAAGCATTCATCATTTTTACAGATTCCTGAAGTTGTTTATCCGTATTTGTTTTTCGCAAAAGCGTTACTAGAAATTTAGGATCAAAAACTGCTTTACGAAGCATATCAACTTGTAAAGCTTCGGGAATAGAATTAATCATTTTATCTGCAGCTTGCGCTCCAACATTAGCCTCAACAAGTCCTTGTGGTCGTAATCCTAAAGTTCTTGCCATATTTGTAGCAGTTGTTGAACCTGCGATTTTTGTCACCGCTCTGACAAGTAAATTAGTATCATCTACTAAGTTTGTTGGTACAGGACCTCCTTGAGTAGACGATTGTAATTTTGCTCCTGTTTCCAAGATATATTGTAGTCTATCTAACTCTGCTTGCGAAAAAAGACCTTCGCTTTTTAAAATATCAACAAGAGGAGTTCTGTTTCCTTTACCACCACCTTTTCTAATAGTAGCTGCCCCAACAGCACCGTCAACGTCTAAAGGACCGAAAACAGTGTTTAAGGCTGCCTGATAATTTAAACCATCTTTTCCAGTAGCGGTGTTAAACATATAATTTATTATGGAAGATTTTAAACCATCCATTAATTCTTCGGGTTCAAAACCTTCTTGTCTTAATTGATCAGCTATATCTTTATTCACAGATGCTTGTTTTACACTTTGAATAAGTTTTTCAATTCTATCTTTTGGTCTTTTTGCACCTATAGCCTCTGCAATGGCTAAATCTGGTTCTGCATAAGCTATTACTCTAGCTAAAACATCATTTTGTTTTATTCTTTTTTTCAAAGTTTTCTTTAAAAGCTTTGGATTCAGTTAATTTTGCAAACTTTTCTAACTGTTTTCCATCCTCAATCATGGTCTTAACTTGTGGGAATACAGTCAATATACGATCATATTTATTTAAAAAATCAGCTGCTTTCCTCTCATTTACCATACCTGTGACAGGGTCAATAATTTCTTTCGCCGCAAATCTTGTGGCTTGTGTTAGATTTAAATCTAAATCTGCACTGTCAACAGGCCCTGAATCATCTCCAGCTAAAATACGCAATTCTGGGTCAATGTTGAGTTCGTCTAATTTTCTTTGAACAAAAGTTGCAGCATCTCTCATTTGTTCTGTTTTTAAAATAACGGCTGTATTTCTTCCCTCAAAGAGTTTATCTGCAATTAATTCATCTGGGATGTAATCTACCGCATTCTTATCTTTCGCCAATAAATCTTTTACAAAAGTTCTTCGTATAGCATCGTTTTTACCTTTGGAAAAAGCACGAGCAAGAGCATAGCTAGTGTCATCTTGTAAAAATATATCTAATTCATCCAAAACTGTTTCAGACATTTGTTTATAAGCTTTTGCAGCCATAAATTGATCGTCTGCATAAGCTTTTCTTGCAGCCTCCAGAAATTTACTACGAAGCAACATCATGTTTTTAACTGTTACTCTTTGTCTTGGCTTATCAGGGTCAAAGTTCTTTGATTCTACAAGTTTTTTTACTTTAGCTATTCTTGTTAATTCAGATCCAACTATTGCATCAACAGGTTCCTTCGGTAGAAAAAATTCACCCTTTATTGCATTTATACTATCAAAAAAGGAATCGGATATATCAACTTCACCTTCAGGAACTTCATCAAATAATTTTTTTTCTTGTGCATTTGCGTTTTTAAGTATTTGGTTAATATTGTTGGATAAACTTTTTCCTATATCATCAAAATCAGGCACATCAGAAAGTCTTTGAGCCGCGCCTATAGCTCTTTCGTTAGCTATTGCTAATTCTGTTTCTAAAACTTCTGAAAAAGCTTTTTCTCTTATCTCCATAGCGGCACGGACTGATTCTACTGTGCCGATGCTCTCTAAACCTTGTGCAAGTTGTTCTATGAATTCATAACCTTCATTTAATCGCCTTGTTGCTTCTAAATCCAAGAGTTCATCCGCACCACCTTGAGCTTTACTCAAAGTTAGTTGAAGCCTAGACAATAAAGGAGAACCAGTTATTTGAGCAGGCGTAAGTTCTGGAAGGTCTATTTTTAAATCTTCTATAATGTCTCGTAATCTCTCAGGGGAGAACAAACTTTGTTCTGTGTCAGATTCACTTATTATATTAGCTTCAAGGGTATCTGCAATTTGATCAGGGTCTTCTCCTGCAGCTAAGAAATATTTTCTAAGTTTTTGACCTAATTTAGTTTCTCTTGCATCTGTTCCTAATTGACCTTTTAATGAGCCAGTTAAAGATGGAATAAAACGAGAAAGTATGGCTGTTGGACTATTAGAAGCTAAAAGTCCACCACCTACTTCTCCACCAAACTGTGTTATACCACTATCTGGGACGAATTTATCAGCCGTAGCTCCACCTAAAGCAGCTCCACCAGATCCCACAACTTCTGACCCAAAAAATGCCGTTTGAGCACCTTTACCAAGTTGACCCTTTGCAGCCTTTCCTGCTTGAACAAGTCCTGTTTCTAAAACATCTAATATTTTTAAAGGAGCTTTAATTACTTTTTTTAAACCAAAA
>MDTB01109346.1_pt1 | contig 17293 bp, 15 predicted proteins | sample 811161 | NCBI WGS metagenome assembly MDTB01 (sample SAMN05326650, study PRJNA326480) | marine metagenome | isolation source: seawater | place: Mediterranean Sea | collected 2009
ACAAAAAGAGTGATTATGAGAATTACAGTTGCAGTTCCAATAGTTCGGTTCATAAATCGGATTGTTAGTGATTGCTTTTGAATGACTGTTTTTTAAATTAAACATATAATCCTAAAGTTAGTTGTTTTCATACCTGTTATTCGTTTTGATTAGGCACAAATACACAAACCCTTGGATGTCCCTAAAACACACCTGCACTTCTCAATGAGAAGAACGCAATAACCCCACATACAACGTAGATCATAATTCCAATTGGGCCTCTTTTGAATTTTGAAGACGGTTTGACCCCGAGAATTGGTTCTGCTTTCTCTGCGAGACTATCTTCTATTTCTCCTAAAGACTTCATATTCTCAACCCCATTATTTGTTTATTTCAGTATTTCGGGGAATATCTGTATTTGTTACTATTTTCCAGTATCTATGGGGGCCCCATGTGTTCGCCAGAGAATACAACGGTACCCTACGCTTCATGAAAAAGTGAAAGATTAATTATATTTCCAATTCTTTTTTCAACATCATTTCGTATTGTATCTAGCCCCTGTTGTGAATTTGCTTCAGCTCTCATAACCAAAATTGGTTCTGTATTGGAAGGTCTACAAAGAAACCATCCTGATTCAATTCCAAGATTTCCATCATACCTTACACGAACACCATCTGCATGATTTGTCTCTAAGTCAGAAAAAGCATTTTTCACTCCAACCATAATTTCTTCGCGTTCTCCTTTCAGTGGAACTTTTGCTTCTCCAGTAGAAGGGAAATCTGGAATGTCGTTGAATAAGGATGAGAATGGCTCACCATTAGGAAGACGTCTAGCAACTAGTTCTACTAATCGAGAAAAGCCGTAGAGAGCATCATCAAACCCATTCCATCGATCGTTAAAGAAGAAATGTCCTGACATCTCCCCCGCCAATGGACATTCTGGCATCTCCCTTAGTGCCTGTTTGAGGAAGGAATGTCCTGTTCTCATCATATGGGGAATACCTCCATTCTCACGAATTGTATATTCAAGTGCCATACTGCATTTAACATCATGAATTACAGTTCGGGATTGAGGTGTTGCATCATTTGGAATTTGACTTAAAATATCAGCCGCAAAGACTGCTAATAAACGGTCAGGATGAATAAAATGTCCATTTTCATCAACAACTCCAATCCTATCTCCATCTCCGTCAACCCCCAATCCAAATTCTGCATTAGTGGATATTACTGCATTACTTAGATCAATCATATTTTTTGGCCGTGTAGGATCAGGTGGATGATTAGGAAATGTATTATCCCACTCACAGTGGATTGCAATTCCTGTAGTACCTAATTTCTCAGCCATAGATACCAAGAAAGGTCCAGGAACAGCATTTGCGGCATCGATGACAACGTGTACTGGACGATCAATAGTTCCAGTCGCGACCATTACTGAATCTAGATGTCCATTCACAAAGTCTTCTAGAATGATATGATTTCCCTGATTTTCAGGAATAATAAATTCTCCTTGATCGAAGGCTTCTTTGAGATCTTGAATCTCTTTTCCAGCCATAGCCGCGGTCCCTCTACACATCTTAAATCCATTATACTCGGGAGGGTTGTGGCTTGCAGTAATCATGACTCCTCCATCAACATCTAAGACTGAAGTTGCATGATAAAGAGAGCCAGTAGTACAAATTCCGAGGTCATGAACATTGACACCTGCTTGGGTTAATCCAGAAACGAATGCTGAATGAAGAGAAGGAGAAGATTCTCTAATATCTCTCCCTACAGCTATATTTGAGGCATCTAGAAATGTTCCCAGTGCTTTACCTAGTCTTTCAGCAAATTTTTCATCAAGTTCATCATAAGCAATTCCTCTGATATCATATGCTTTGAAGCAGTGCAAAGCCCACTCAGCCATGATTCACGCTCATGCCCCTTCCTTCTATCACTTGTGGCTAAATTTACGTGAAAGAATCCAGAGTAGAATTATTGAGCATGTTCCACCAATAATTGCACCAATGGAATTGAATGTTAGAAATCCAGTTCCTATAAAAATAAATGGAATTAAAATAATCCATGATAGAACGTTCCTCCAAGTTAGAAGATTTGTTGGATTTTCAACATAAGGACTACCAGGCATTATATCACTCTGGAGAAATTGCTTGAATTACGATTTCTACCTTTGCACCTTTGGGAAGATTGGCAGCCTCAAAAGCAGCTCTTGCTGGAGCAATTTCTACACCCTCTAACCAGTTTCCATATATCTCATTCATCTCAGAATAATCCTTGATATCTGCGAGAAGTACTTGTGCGAAGCAAACATCATTTTTTGATGCTCCAGCAGCTTCTAGAAGTGTATCTATTTTCCTTAAACATCCTAGTGTTTGCTCTTTAGTAGATTCCCCTGAATCTAACGAAATTTGACCAGATAACCAAATGATTCCATTTGCCTTAACACCTGGGCTATATGGTCCAAAAACTTCTCCACCAATATCGATTCTTTCCTTGCTCATGTCTGTTCGACCTAATAGACATCACAAGAGCGTTCGCTTCATGCGACAGACCTTCTTCGGTTATTCATGGGCGGTCCAATTCCAACGTGTTGGGTCGTCGATCATCCTGCTCATTTTCAATTATTCAGCCCCTTTATTCGAGGCGGTCATCCTGACGATATCATAATTTTAACAACTAGATCAGAAATTCAATCAATGTTTAGAACTAGAGAAGGTAGAATTCCTCATCGTCCACATTTGTGGGTAGACCGACCGGTGGGTCATGAAATCAGTAGATTGAACAGATTTCGAATTAGTAGGAATAGGATAAAAAAAGTCACAAATTTTCTTCGTTCGCACCCATCTATTCAGCGGATAATCGTAAAGGGAGCGTCTTTGGAATTAATTTCTGCTAAGAAAGCAAGAATTTCAGAAAGAGTATACATTAGCGATACCGAAGTAAATCATATTGCTCATAGGATAGCAAAACGATATGCTACTAAGATATTACTTCCTAAATCTTGGAATAACAAAATCTATTCTGGATTTTCTTCGGATTCTAGAGTTGAGAGATATTCTGGAATACTTCCGGAAGTATATTTGGATATTGATGCAGGTAAATCAGTTAGAAATCAAGCAATTTCTCAAATTAGAAAGGAGATACCTTCTTCTGAATCTTCTCATTCTAACGCTCCGGTAATTTTCCATCGTTTAATTGTTGGAGGAGGGATTCATGATAAAAATGAATTAATTCTATATGATGCTTGGATTAAGAATTTACAAGTTCATTTTGTCCATACCAAGGAATCTGCAATTGAATCAACAGATGGAGCTTGGGAATTACCAATTCAAATTGCTATGTTTGATGGCGTATTGACTGGCTCTACAACTACGGCATCTGAGGCAGTTATTCATGGGGTTCCTACGTTATTGATATCTAAAGCAGAACGAGGCTTTCTCGATGAAATAAGCCAAAGATTCCCAAAGAAGTTATTTCGTTGGAGGTCCAGTAAAAAGGAAGGTTTCGATGAAACTGTTGAGACTTGGTTAAATTCAATTCAAGAAGATCTTGATCGAAATATGAAAATATGTAGTACAAGATCTGAATTACAAGAAATAATTGGTCCTATTAAAGAGTCATAGATTTTGAAGGACTTCAATATGATCTCCTGCCATTCCTTCTTTCATCACCGTATTCACACTAATCCATTCAGCATGAGCTGCATCATCCCCGGCTCTAGGCATTGAATTCCTATCAACATCTACTTGATAAAAAATCGATACAATATGTTTTCTCGGATCTCGATCAGGATTTCCTTTAACGGCTAGAACCTGTGGATTATTTCCTTTGACTCCTGTTTCTTCCATCAGTTCTCTAAGAACTGCATCTGTTGGATTTTCGTCCAATTCAACAAATCCACCAGGAAATGCCCATGCTCCTTTCCAAGGATCATTTCCTCTTCGAATCAATAATGCCTCAGTCTCATTTCCATTTATTCTAGTAACTACAGCATCCACAGCGAGAGAAGGTTTAGGCCAAGGATCATTCCCACATTTTTCACAAATGTCTTCCATATTATTCACCAAAACGTCGTTTCCTATTTTGGTAAGATTCTATCGCACTTAGAAAATCACTTTTCGAGAATGAAGGCCAGAAAACGTCTGTAAAATATAGTTCAGAGTATGCCGCCTGCCACAGTAAGAAATTTGAAATTCGTTCTTCTCCTGACGTTCGAATAATCAAATCAGGATCTGGAAGTCCACCTGTGTAGAGTCTTTTTGAAATCATTATTTCATCAATTTCATCGATAGAAACGTTTCCTGAAGCATGATCTGCTGCAATACTACGGACAGCAGCTAAGATCTCCTCTCTTGAACCATATGCCAAGCAAATTGTGAATACACATCCTGAATGTCCAATAGTTGCTTTTTCAGCATTTTCAATTGCATCAATTACATTTTTTGGAAGTAATTCTTTGTGACCTGCGATTTGTACCTTTACTTCGTTAGAAAAAATCCTTTCATTTTTTAATAAATCTTCAAGTCCTTCAACGTACAGATTGAAAAGAACTTCTAATTCATCTTCAGTTCGATTAATCACATTCTCTGTGCTTAATGCATAGACTGTCAAATATGGAATTTCTAACTCTAAAACCCAGTCCATTACTTCTTCCAATTTTTGTTTTCCGTAGCGATGTCCAATTGAACTTTCTAACCCCTCATTTTCTGCGAATCTTCTGTTTCCATCCATAATGATGGATACATGTTGAGGAATTGGCCCTCCGATGATTCTATCTCGAAGACGATTTGCTCGAACACGATCGGTTCTAGAAACAAAACTCCAAGCAAATCTCGAATTGGCTAAAAATCTTGCAGGGCCACGAATAATTCTGAATTTTAGTAACCATTTTGCAGTAGAATCAATTCTACGACCTAGCCAACCCATGCTCTTCCCTACCTAGTGGATGGGTACCTTGTCTTTGATTCCTCTCTGAGAATAGAAAGTCATTCAAACAGAATATCTGGTTCTCGATCAAGTCCTGATAGTACTCCACGACTTGGGTTTACAACAATTATTTCACCAGCATCTGGCCATACTTGTAAATCTGCTTTAGAATTTCCACAATATGCAAATCCTCTCATTCCATATCGTTTAACTAGTGCTTTTGCCTTGTATTTCCCACCTAAATTCAATTTTCCTTCTGATCCCATTACATCATCAAAAAGTCCTACATGTTCTGCAATAGGTATAGCTTGTACAATATGAGATGCAGTTGCAAGAATAATTTCTCTCCCACTTTCTTTTTCCTGTTTTAACCATTTAATGAAAGAATCATGATATTCGAGATCTTCTGGTTTTACAGATACAAGTTTAGCAACTCTCTTTTTCCAGTAAGGCCTTCCTTTAGTTAATTCAAAGAATGGAATAAGAAAAATGTACCAAGGTCGTCTTAGCATAATTTTTTGAGCACTAATTTTTGTCATATCTGATAGAATTACAGTCCCATCAAGATCTACAGCCAACGGTAGTTTCTCTCCCATATTTGCTGAAAAGTGTAATCAAATGTTCAATCATTGCGGAAAATAGACTCTCAACCGGTCGACTCAAGACAAGACTTCTACTCGCAGATTCATGGGCACTCCTGATGTGTTCGATGAGCCATGGTTTCCCCATGCTGTTATTACTACTGAGATTCGACAATCTGATGTATCGACTCCTATAGGTTTTGATTCATTTGATGTATCAATTCCATGGGATACATTGAGTATGATTTGGCCAACTGAAGGTCTTCCAAACCTAGAAGAATTACAATCTTGGGTTGATATGGAAGGTAAATGGGGAGATTTCGAATCCCTAAAAGAAGCAAAAACATTAGAATGGTCTTCTGGACCACTTGGTCCAGTTGCAAAAATTGATACTGGTAAGAAAGGGATTTGGAGATTAGAAATTTTACCATTTGACGATGACGGACATGGTAGCAGAATTGCAGAATTATTAGGCAATAATCCGTATGTTGCTCAAGGAGGAGTTATTTGGCAAGGAAGAGATATTATTCTATTATGGAGAGATTTGAGTTTGTGGCTTACCGCAAATGAAGTATTGACTAATTTGTTGTCATCTGGAAAATTAGATGAGTCTCGATTATTGGTTGAGTCTTGTGGTATTATCTTAGGGGAATTTCATACATTAGTTAGCGAATCTGCGAATCCAGTTCGTTATGCTAAACCTTGGAATGAACGTTTGAAAATGTTGGAACAAAGAACCTCCTCTCGTACTCTTTGGCGAGCCCCACATGGAAAAGATACAGTAGGATGTATCACCCATCGGAACTTTAATTTGGAAAATATTGTGGTATTAAACGATGCATCTGGAGAACCGAATTTTCAAGAAGTTCATCTCCTTCATCCTGCATCAGGGGTATATGGTGCCATTTTACCAATGCTTGACCGTGCCCCAGGTTTACGAGATCTCGCATCTGGTTATCGTTCATTAGAATTGAATGATAATGTGATTGATTCAGGAATGAGTTTGGAACTTCGCAGATGTCTATTTGATGGATGGTGTTCTACTGCGCCCCCTTCATGGTCTTCTTCTCAGTCATTGGATTCACACAAAGGAGGAGTTCCTATTTGGGAATATGAAAAAGCTCTCGAGGAGAAAATATTTTCAGATGTATTTGGCAAAAAAACACATGCTAGAACGAAGTGGTTTCTGTATCATGTTAGTAGTATTCAAGCAGGAATGTTCAGAGCAAGAACCGTTGCTGCAGGTGCTCTATCCTGTCTAGTAGTAGCAGGTTTAGGCATATATTCTGGAATGACCGGACTCCTATCTTGGGAGGATTCTTTTCCATTGATTCTATGTGTTCTTCCCATTCCAATTCTTCGACAATTTTACCGGAATCTTGCTCCTCCGCCTTATTGATTATTCAGATGAAGAGTGATCATCCCATTCTTCAAGATCCGAAGTATCATCAATTGAAGTAATAGTGAAATTTAAAATTCCTATTTCAACACTATATTGGATTTCTTCACCTTCATCATTGTGATTACAACCGAATGCCCCACCCTCTTCAGAATCTACTGTTATATTCAACGAATATGCTCCAAATCCTTCTCCTTCAGATGATAGGTTCTGAATAATTTCTTGTTCTGAAACATTGGAAAACCATATCGTAGAATCTCCTACGTTTTCTCCCGTTAGTAAGAAATCCATGTAAGGAGTAAATTCCAATCCTAGAATAGTAATTGAATCTCCTTGATCATTGTTTTGACCTTCCTCTGTATCTGTTAAATTGTCATATGAAATAGTTCCCATTATTGTATCTGGTTCGCTATCTGATGCTCCTGGTACAGCACATCCGGCTCCTCCACTAGTTTCATCCTCACTATAATTGAGATATACCATTGCTATCACAATATTCGGATTCTCATCACTCCATGAAATTGAATCTGTATGAAGGTCAATACTCAATGTGTCTCCATCCATAACATATTCTGTACCTTCTGCTAAGGTTTCGAATGTCCCTTCGAATTCTACAAGATAATCTCCGGTTCCCCCCATAGAATTTGAATCTGGCTTTCCAAAGTAATATGCAACTTCTCCTGCACTGAATGGGACTAGTAATACAATCGCAGCAACCCCAATTGTTCTTCCATCTGGAATTGAGAATCTGCCTAGAGGAGAATTTTCAGGAGTTCTAACTGCATTTGCAACGAAGTGAGTAATGAATGCAGCACCCATTCCAGGTACTGAAGGGAATATTCCATCTGAGCCCGCAAATCCAAGAAAACTCCAACCAATTACACCTACGAAAGCTGCAATCATCATAGCAATAGAATGTGTTGTGTCTGGTTTGTATCCGAGCCATCTAATGGTAAGGAGTGGAATGAAGATTCCTCCTAATCCATAAACGGCAAGAACTACTAGGAGAAAAACAGAATCTCCACCAGGTATGTAAAGGCCCCCAATGGAAATCAGGGTAGCTAACGCAGCAACTACCAATGTCACTTTCTTGGTGGTCTTGTGATCTTGACTCCACTCTGGTTTGATGTCATCAGTTATCGCAGCTGTGCATGCAAGTACTTGACTGTCTGCAGTTGACATTGTTGCAGCAAAGATAGAAGCAAGAATCATTCCGATTCCAAATGCTGGCATCGTTTCCATTGCCATTTGTGGTAATCCTAACTCAGGGTCAAAGTCACTAGCAGTAAATAAGACTCGACTTGCTAGACCAATGATTAACATTAGAGCAATGAATGGAGTTTGCCAAACAAAGAACCAAATCATCGCTTGTTTTCTATCTGAATCTGATCCTAATGTCATTACTCTAGAAACAACTTGAGGTTGTCCTGCAACACCCAGACCCCCCAAGAAGAATGCAAAAGCCCACATAGAAAATCCAAACTTCAAATCAGGAGGCAAAAATTTCGTAAGAACAGGATCTTGCGCCTCTAAGCTTTGTGTTAGTCCAGAGAATCCATTAACTTCTTCTAATGCAATCCAGCATAATATTATCGAACCCACAAGCATTACACAGGATTGTACTGCGTCTGTCCATATTGACGCTCTGATTCCACCAGCATAGCAGTATGCAACCACCAAAACAAATCCAATTAGAATTCCAATCAATTCATTCCATCCCATCATGACAAACAGTGCTTTTCCACCTGAGGTCAATTGAGCAGCGGCATAGATACTCAGGAAAAGTACCGATAATACTGCCGCCAACTTTGCTTCAGGGGCACCTGCTTTTTCAGCAACCAGAGAAGATAAAGAACGAACTCCTCTTTCTTGCCCTTCCTCTTGTATGAATTTGTAAAGCCATATCCATGCCACAACTTGGCCAATCGTTGAAACAACACCTAGCCATAGTACATTGAATCCCATCAAGTAAGTAAATCCAATAAATCCAATGAACATGTAACCAGAGTTCCATGTACTCACTGCTGATAATGCAGCTAACGCAGGATGCATCCCCCTTCCTGCAACAAGATAATCGTCAGTAGTGTCCTCTTTTACAAACATAGAAGCGAGTCCTACACCCGCGAAAATCGTCATGAAAAACAAAAACGAAAGCACTAGGACGATGTCCATTGCACCTACACGGAAGGCTATCAAACATGAATCTTCCAATGCAACGACATTACTTTGCAGTAGGTTCGTCTAGAATTGATATGGAGCGTAGTTGGTTCTCCCGATTATTGGGTAATCCTATGTTCAAATCATTTCTTTTGTTCTCTATTTTTAGAGCATTTTATGGAGCAGGTATACTACTAGTAACTTGGTTTTTAGCAACTGAGACCGAGAATCCGTGGTGGGTTTCTATTCTTTTTCTTCTTGCTTCGATGATTTTTTCGCGATTGTTATTCCGATTCATCAAAAGTTTTCGAAAATCTGTAGATGATTCTAATTGATTTTCGAATACTTTCCTTTTTCATATTGATAATAAATAGGGACACCTGTTGGGATTTCTACAGATAAAATCTCCTCAGGACTCAGATTTTCGATTGACATGATTATACTTCTTAGAGAATTCCCATGTGCTGCTACTAACACATTTTTGCCTGATTGAAGATGTGGTTCAATTTCTTCATTTAGATAAGGAAGAGTCCTTTTTGCACACATCTCAAGACTTTCTCCATCAGGTGGGGGAATATCAAAAGATCTCCTCCAAATGTGAACTTGTTCAGAACCAAACTTTTCTCGAGTTTCATCCTTATCCAATCCCTGTAATGATCCATAATGTCGTTCATTCAATCTTTGATCATGATGAGTAGGTGGATTATCTGATACCTTATTGTGAGACATTACTATTTTTGCAGTTCTTTGAGCACGAATTAATTCACTCGTATGCACTACATCAAATTTAACTTCAGATAGTTTCTTTCCTGCTAACTTTGCTTCTTCTTCACCTTTAGAAGAAAGATCTACATCAGTCCAACCTGTGAATTTATTTTCAGCATTCCAGACTGATTGTCCGTGTCGAAGAAGTACCATTAAAGGCAATATTTCACCTCACTCTTGACGTCTAAGTCTAGGTTCAAAGAAATGCAAATCTAATTGTTTTGCAATCCTCATGATATCTAGTAGGAAACTCTGTTTCAATTCCTTTTCTTCAGTTCCAGATGATGTATCCCAATATAGATTACAGGAAATGTCAATTGCCTGAGGTCCAAGAGATTGTACGCGAACCGATGAAGCCTCTTTTTTGGTAGTTTTTTCATTCGATTGAATCATATCGAATACTTGGTTGCAGAATTTCTCTACTGAATCTGGATTACTGTCAAGATCAAGATGTAAAATTGGTTGATATCTTCTCCAACGTCTGAGTCCATAGTTTTCAATTGGTGTATTAACTAAATTTGCATTTGGAAATGTAACAACAGAATCTATTGAAGTCCTAATTTGAGTGGTTCTAAAATTAATTTCAATTACTTCTCCTTCACTACTTCCGATAATTACCCAATCTCCAACTTTAAACGGCCTATCGAGTAGTACTGTAATTGCTCCAAACATATTCGAAACAGAATCTTTGGCTGCTAATGCTAGAGCAATTCCACTAATCCCCAGTCCTGCTAGAATTGCACTTAGATCGAATCCTAAAGAACCTGCAATCAATACTGCACCAAATGCTACGATGAAGAATCTCATAATACTTTCAAGAGCGGAAATCAAAGTTTTGGTTGTACCTTCCATTTCTCCATCTCCATCAAATCGATCAACGATTGCATAGATAGCAGGAACCAAACGGAAGGCCCAGAAAACAAGAGTGAAATAGAATATTAATTCAGTAACTGGAAGAACTACTTCTCCCATCAGAGATGGCATTTTTGCTTGTTCTGTATCCATTAAATTTTGAATTATTACCATCATAAATCCCGCAGATACTGCAGTGCCTAATGTTCCCGAGGAATCTCGTATCGCTACTATTGCTATTTTTTGTTTAATCCCAAATTTCAGGAATACTTTAGAAATATAATTTGCAAGGACCATTCTAATTCCGAAACAACTCAAAAAGAAGATTAGAAGTAAAACAAATGTGCCTTGATTGAATCCGAATGCTGCATCTCCGTCCCATCCAGGAATGGCTGTTATCAGGCTCTCCATGGTTCACCGGGGGAGTAGGTACTTTGAATCCATTTCGGCTAACTATCATCCAAGCGTCGGCTTGAAGTGGTGCAGGGGACTGTGAGAGTCTGAACGCCCATGTCCGCAATGCGCCGAATCTTTGTCCACGTTGTACTAATGTTGTTCTTGTTCATGCCTGTGGGAGGTTTGTTGGGATCTGTTTCAGCCCAAGAAGAACCAATTGAAAACAACAGTCCTCTAGACATTTGGTCTACAGATTATGTCGATGATTACTATCCATGGGGGGGTGATGATGCGGCTCAATTCAAGGAGTATCATACTTACTTCACAATGAAAGATAGAATGCAACATCTAGCTGAAAACAACCGCAATATTATGACCTTTCATGAGGGATTAAATGGAGGAGAGAATGCTCGAGGCCAGACAACAACTGCTAGTACTTACGAAGGATGGTTTTACAATCATAGAAGTCCATGGGTAAAAATTACTGTAAATCCTCAAGGTGGAGATTGTAATGACTTCGTAGGAGATTGTGGTAACTATCCAGAACGTCCTGATGTATTGTTGGTAGGAAATCATCATGCTCGCGAGTGGATGTCTTATGAAGTCCCAATGATGTTCCTTGAGATGGTTGCTCACTATTACGGTAAAGCAGGTATTGACAATGATGGCGATGGTCTCATCGACGAAGATCCTTATGGCGATGCAGATGGAGACGGCATAATCGATGATGATGGAGATTGTCTTTCATTAAATGCCTCAAGTCAGGATAGTAATGGCGATGGAACACCTTGTGGTCCTGGCGACCATGGTGTCGACGAGGATATCTCAGAGCAGTGGATTACTGACCTTGTTAATACCCGAGAGATTTACCTCATTCCAATGCTCAATGTAGATGGGAATCGATATGATCGAGAAGTTTACTGTGGTGAAACAGCTTGGGAGAATTGTGCTAAGAGTGGGTGGAGAAAGAATCTACGTGACAATACTCTAACTGATGTTGGTCCGATTCCTAATCTAAATGAGGACGTTGATGACGCTTGTGATGGAGTTGATCTAAATCGTAACTATCAGTATGAATGGGGTGCACCTTTAGGGGCAACAGGTCCTCTAATTCCTGGAGATTGTATTGCTGGTACCACTAACAATGATGTATACAATGGTCCAGTAGATACCAATGATGACGATGAAGATGGAATTTACAATGAAGATGCAGTTGATGGCGACGATAACGATGGCGATGGCCTCATCGACGAAGATTGGTTAGGTGGGAATACAGAGCCAGAGACCAAGATGATTCAAGATCTCACTGAAATGAATGACGATAACGGAGATGGAGCATCTGAATTCAAAGTAGTCTTCAATTGGCATTCATTCAGTGAACTCATCCTCTATCCGTGGGGCCATTGCACAGATTGTGAAACTCCCGATCATGATTTCTTAGTTTATCATGGAGATGAGATGGCAGTAATGACAAATTACGAAAATATTCAATCTTCAGATCTATATCCTACAACTGGTGATTTTTGTGACTGGCATTATGGAGTTCATAATTCGTATTGTTTTACCATGGAGATTGGAAATAACTTCCATGAACATCCAGATGATATTGATCATATTTCTGTGTTGAATATGGGTCCAACATTCTACATGGTTGAAGTTGCTGACGATCCTGCTTTCCGTGCAGTCTTTGGATTAGGTATGGACGAGGTTCAGTGGATGCAAAGTCCAACGAATATCACGATTCCAGATGAAGGAGACATCCCAATTGAATTATGTCTTCATCCTAACTTTCCATTGACTAATGATGTAAATCGAAGTCACGTAATGCATAGACAAGTCACTCCAACTCGAATGCAGAATGACTTCGGTCCAACTGAATGGAAAGAGATTCAGCCATGGTCAATGACCGGATTTAATCAGACAACCATTCGTTGTGAATTATTAGATGGTTCAAATGGAACTACAGCTATTGCTAATATTCCAGTTCCTGAGACTAGTGTTGGAGAGATTCACTATCGTGCAATGCTTGGCACTACTAACGGTGCATTCCCAATCAATTATCCTGCTCCTGGAGAGGAACCCGGCGATTATTATGTTATGACTATACCATATCGTGCTGGATTTGGGAGCTCTATGCTTGCTTTATTCATGTTCTTGATTGTAGCCGGAGTTGTATGGGGTGGACTTGTTTTTACTCTGAGAGAGATGTTTAGTGGCGATGAGGATGAAAATGATCATACGGAGATAGTTGAAAAATCCATGGAAAAAAGTAGACCTTCTAGAGATTATGGTTCGATGACTGTAGCTCAGCTCCGTACTGAATTAAGTGAAAATGGTCTTCCAACATCGGGAACTAAAGCTGTACTGATTGATCGATTGAAGGAGGCTTGAGTATGGCTGGAGATACCTTTGGCGGCAGAATGGGTCTTATTTTCGCCACTATCGGTGCAGCTATCGGTACCGGTAATATCTGGAGATTTCCAAGAATGGTCGGTGCTAATGGAGGGGGTTCTTTTCTTGTTCCTTGGTTAATTTTCTTATTCGTCTGGTCAGTACCTCTAGTCATTGCCGAATTTGCCATAGGAAAGAGAGCACGAACAGGTACAGTAGGTGCATTCCGTATTTTCGCAGGTAAACGCTTTGCATGGATGGGATTGTGGACTGCATGGATTTCTACTGCTATTGGATTCTACTATGCCGTAGTTACTGGTTGGTGTCTGAAATATTTTTCAGCCGCTGCATCTGGAGGTTTAGGACAAGGAGTAGACACAACTCAAGTATGGAACGATTTCCTACAAGATCCGTCTCAAGTTATCATTTTCCAATTTTTAGCAGTGCTTATCACTATGGCTGCAATTTGGAGAGGAGCAAAAGCGATTGAAAAAGTAAATGTAATTCTAATGGTATCATTGTTTATTCTTCTTTTCAGTGCCTTATTCCTTTCAATATTGATGGATGCTCAGGACGGAACACTTGATGGCTTTGTATACATGTTTAGTATTCAACCAGAATATTTGCTAGAACCTCAAACTTGGATTTCTGGTTTATCTCAGTCTGCTTGGTCTTGTTCCGCTGGAATGGGAATGTGCATTACTTATGCAGTTTACATGCGTAAAGATGAGGATACAACTCTTAACGCTGCAACCATGTGTCTTGCAAATAATAGCATTAGTATCATAGCAGGTCTAACGGTGATGATGGCAATTTTCTCTGTTGTTCAAGATCCACTTTCTGCAGTCAGTGGTGGTTCGAGTGCAATCACATTCCTTGTTCTTCCAGAAGTATTTGCTCAGGCACCTGGAGGACCAGTAGTTCAATTAGCAATGGTTACAATGTTCTTCCTTGCTCTTTCTTTTGCGGCACTAACATCGATGATTTCTACTATTGAACTATGTGTCAGAAATTTCGTAGATCATGGTGTAGATAGAAGTCAGGCTGTTGGTTTCACTGGTGCTGCATTATTCCTATTTGGGTTACCAAGTGCTGCCCTTTGGATTCTCATGGACGATTCAACAGGTGTTGCTTTCCCTCAATTCCTTGAAGTCCAAGATCATATTTGGGGATACGGTCTAATGTTCAGTGGCTTATTCATTGCATTCTCAATTTGGAAGTATGGGTGGAATAGATACAAGGTATGGCAGGATGAAAATGATGTTGTTGGGTTCAATTGGCAAGATTATCTAGATAATGGAGTTTCATCATTCAGAGACGACTTCATCAATACTGGAGATAACGATTGGTGGATTGGTAAGTGGTGGGATTACATCATGTATCTCGGATTCCCAATAATGTTCGCTATCTTGATGGGTTCGTACTTCGTTGACTTATTGTTGAATGTTGATAGTCCCTGGGACCCAACAAATCCTAAGGGAATAACAATTGTCTTGCTATTTTGGGGAGTTACAGCAATAGTATTCTTATTCCTTAATCGGTGGCTTGTTAGTCGTCCATTGTACAGAAATGTTCCTGAAGGAGCAGAAGTCCCTATCGACACATTACCGGGTGGAGAAGATGACATGATTCTCGTTCTAGGTGAAGTATGGGCTGGAGGAAATTTGGATAACTCATCTGAATCTACTGTTCTCAATGCTGAACTAGCATAATATGAGAAGCGTGATGGCCTTCATACTATTCCGATTAACATGGATCCTTGGACGATGCACATTGCAGAGGTCGGAGTTTTCGATGTAAATGCTGTAGCATTAGATATTCAAACAATAGATTTGATGGAGGCTGCAGGCCAAGCTCTGGCATCAGAGACTGCTAGGATTGCCGAGTCTTTGGAAGGTGCAGAGCATAGAGAAATTTGGGTTCTTTGTGGACCTGGAAATAATGGTGGAGATGGATTTGCTGCATCTATTGCTATCAAAGAGATGGGTCATCCGGTGCGAATAATAGCCACACATGTAATTCAGAAAGGAGAAGCCGCGGAACATCATAGAAACAGATGTAGAGATGCTGGCATCAAAATTGATGTTTGGCCATTGGTTTCTGAAGAATCAAAACCTCGAATGATAGTTGATTCCTTACTAGGTTCTGGAACATATGGTGGAAAACCTCGAGGAGATATTGCAGCAGTAATGCAATGGATAAATCATCATCTAGATGTTGTTCCAGTAGTGGCCTGCGATATTCCTACAGGTTTTGATTCTGATCTAAAGATTTCAGCCACTTCAACTGTAACATTTCATTCTGAAAAAATGGGTATGCGCTCTGAAGATGGGTCAATTCATCCAGCTATAGGTCGTTTGTGTGTGGCACCATTACCGTGGCCAAAAGAAGTACTAGATTGTGGTCCAGGAGATGCACTTAGATATCCTCCTCTTGATCCAGATGCACGAAAAGGTGATCGAGGCCGTTTACTTGTTATTGGTGGTGGACCATACCATGGTGCACCTATTTTGTCAGGGGATGCTGCTGCTCGTTGTGGATGTGATTTAGTACATATTGCAATGCCGAAAGAAGCTCGAAATAGAGTAGAATGGCCTCCTCATCTTATTCCCGAATCGATTCCAGATGAAGTAACTTTGACGATGTCTTCTGTTGAGCATCTTATCGGTCGTATTCTTTCAGGTAGAGGAGTTCAAGCAATTGTAATTGGTCCTGGACTTGGTAGAGGTGAAGAGACAATCCGTGCAGTAGTTCGTTTGTTGTATATCGCTGCTGAAGGAGGTATTCCTGTTGTTGTTGATGCTGATGCTATTGCTGCTTTGCCAAACGGTTCATGGCCAGAAAAATTACGTGGAATAGTAACCCCTCATTCAAGGGAGGCTGAAGAATGGCTTGGACCCGAAATTGCTGCAATTCGACCACATTTGAATGTGAAAAATGATCCTGAAGGTAGAGTTGTAATCGTCACAGGATCTGTGGATAGATTACTCGGTCCCTTTGGTAGGGGTTGTTTAGCAACTGGAGGACATCCAAGGATGGCTACAGGAGGTACTGGTGATTTGTTAGCAGGATTATGTGGAGGTTTATTGGCTCAAGGAATGGAACCTTGGCCTGCTGCTCGCCTCGCTTGTGCATTGTTACGAGAGGCAGGAATGGAAGCTGTGGTGTCCAAAGGCCCTGGTCTGGTTGCGGGAGATGTTCCGGTGCATATTGCTGAAACGCTAGCAAAGTGGATCTAGGTGTCGTTGCTCCCCTTTCAATTTACTAATACAATGCTTTCACAGGACATGGTCTTGAGTCCAAGAGGGTGGATTGCTATCGGAGCATGGCTTTCTCTTATTTTGGTTCCAGTTTTGCACTATTATTGGAAGAGATGGGATAGACCTAGCAAAGCCGCTCTAGATGAAATGGCTCGAAGAAAGCATGAATTAGAGGTAAAAAGAGCCTTTGAGTTAGAAGATATGAAACTTAGAGCAGAAGAAGCTAATCAAGCAAAATTGGAAATGGAGCAACGAAAGCGAACAGTTCCTCCACAGGTAGATTCTGAGGTTTTACATGATGCTTGGGGACAGTTGGGAATTGAATTGAATGAAGAATCAGCAAGTGAACCCGATGAACTAGAAATTCCAAAAATCAAAGAGATGCTCGAATCTTTACCCGAAGTAGATGAAGAATTTGTTACTCCAGAAACAGGCCCAATATTGGTAGAACTTCCAAAAAATACACCAATTGATGAAGAACCTAAACTGGTCAAGGATGAATTAGAACCAGCACCAGATATGGAATCTTGGAATGAAACAGATTGGTGAATTGATGTCCTCTTATTCTCTTGAACGGCTTTTTCGTGAATC
>MDTB01207683.1_pt1 | contig 17289 bp, 22 predicted proteins | sample 811161 | NCBI WGS metagenome assembly MDTB01 (sample SAMN05326650, study PRJNA326480) | marine metagenome | isolation source: seawater | place: Mediterranean Sea | collected 2009
CTTCACCTTCACCTTCACCTTCTTCTGTTTCTTCTTCAGCTGCTTTTTTTGCATCTTCCATTTCTTCATCTTCATCCGGTGGAGTCGCCTCATCACCTTCCTCGTCTTGTTCTCTAAAAAGACTCATATCGTTAGCTAACTCTTTTTTAAAATTGTTTGCATAACTATCTTTGCTTTCTCTTAGCTTTCGCCTAGACTCTTCTACAGAAACTTCTGATATTATTTTTAGCAATCGTATTAATTCATTTTCGTTTTTAATTTCAAACATCGCTTACTCCTTACAAGAACTTGGAACACAATCAAATTTAACAGCGTAGCAGTTTTTACTATCGACAAATTGCGCTGATTCCATTCTATACTTATTTTTCAAATACATTAATTTATTATTAAATTCAATTGCAACCAATTGAAGCGCGTTGAAATACAATAATTCAAGATGTGCCGGTTTCATTTCACACTTGGCTGCAACATAGTTTTGCTCAAATTCTAAAAATGTAATCTTACTCTTTAAATAATCGTTACCGTCGTGAAATATTATCTTAAAGCTATCGTCGGCGCTGTTGGCTGATTTTTGGTTTTGAAACAAAGTGTTTTCATTTACTACATCTTTTATAGAATCACTAATAAAAAAAGACATTACAAGGACCTCAAATACTGAATATCTTCATATATCTCGTCAATGTTTTTTGCAATTTTTAAATCGAGATGAGATACATCTCTAAGATCATGGGTAAAAACGTTAATTTCAACATCTAAGTTGTTAATTATTATTTCTGGATGGTGATTAGCCTCATCTGATTCTACAATTACCTTATTTAAAAAATACAGCAAGTGCTTTAAAGACTGAAATTTAAAATCACACGAAAGATAAGTAACTGTATTTGCTTTTATTGATTTCCATCGCGATGCTTTCGGAGATAATGGTACTTCTTCACCAGTATCAAAATGATCAATTTTTTCATCATATGGGTAAGGAAATTGGTTTGAACCTGCACTTTTAGAAAAATCAAATCCAGCGGATTGATTATTTTTAATTAAATTTTCTAATAAATTATTTAACGACATTATATATACAACTCTAAAATTTTATCTAACTTTGACTCATTTATATCTTTAACAGTAATGTTAGGATATTCTGCTTGCACCTTCTCAATCTGTTTTCTTGCTTTTTCCTGATATCCTGAGATTGCTTTTACATCAAGGTATTCATCAATCACTTTTTCCATGATTTGCCTTAACTGTTTTTCGCCGCCAGGGTTTAATTTGAATTCATCAGTCTTAGGATCATATTTGTACAAAGGTTTAGTCTTGCTCAAAATTTGTTCGTAAGGCTTACCTGATTTAACATTTTCTGCCAAGTGATCATAAAACCACTGTACAGCTTGATTTTGCAATTGGGCAAATCTTTTCTCATCTATTCCATGCTTAAGGAAAACTTTTGCCGTCTCGCCATTGTTTTCAAAATCAGGAATTTCTTTTAATCCTGTCAAGTGTTGTTGTAATTTCCTGGCTTCTGATACCGGCGTAACACCTGCCTTCGTTAACATTTTAGTCAATGCTTCTTGCCATGGCTTATCTGATCTCGTTATAACGTTGTTAAAACTTAAGCCAGTTACGTTTCTAAATATTTTGCCACCAGGAGACTGCATTAATTTTTGATATTCGGCTGATGATTTTGTCAAGGCGATGTTTCTTGTATTAGACAGTAAGTCATTAATCATTTCAATATCTTCTTCAATGATTGCTAGCAATTTTAATTCCGATTCATCTTTCTCTGTTCTTCCCTTTTTCTTCCGATAATTTTCATTTTGGAGCATCCTAATGATTCCTGGCCCATCTTCTGTTGAAAGAGAAGCAGCGATATTGATATTAGCATTGTCCATTGCACTCATAAATTCTTTTGCACCTTTTACACCTCTTCTTGCATCAAGAATAATTCTAAGTTTTCTATCAGGGAATTTCAAATACCATTGCCTTATACCAGACGCCGATGAAAACCCAAAGAGAGGTGATGTTAAGTCAAATTCTGCGCCTGATATCATTTTATTTAAATTGTTAACATATTTTTGTAGTGCGACTTCATCTGCCGGTAAGCCTTGTATATCGTTTGTTGACTTTTCAATTTCTTCTGCTTCAACATCAGATAATTCAGGAACGTCAAACATGTTATTTACTTTTCCTTCAACCCTGCTTTTGACATATTCTTTTATGCGCTTAAGCAACTTTGCTTTTGTGATCGGTGAATTTTGATCTTGTAGTCCTGTATCTTTGTCAGTAAAAGTGTAATTATTTTTTTCTATTTTTACAATTGCTGCTTTTGTTTCTGGTAGCACGCCTAAAAGCAAAGGTGGTAATAATTTAATAAATTGCTTTGCAAGTTTTGGATCTTTTGACATTTTGTCAAATTTTTTCACAATAGCTTTTTGACTGACGTCTACTTTTCCTCTTCTTTTTATTTTTTTGTTTTGTAAATCTTTCTTTCTACCAATTGCATCAAGAGAAACGGCCGCCATAGGTTGCAATCCATATTCATCCGGTAGTCCAAACAATGCTTTTTGAAGCATGCCTTCAATTGAAATTTTTATTAAATCTTTATCAAGTAAGGCAGCTTCTTGCCTATATTTCGCAGCTAATACCCGCGCAATAAATTTAATTGTATTTTCTGCATCTTGGTCATCGTCTGTCTTTTCTTTAATAACATTGTACAACTGCGGATTTTTGACAAGGATGGGTCTAATTGCATTGTTTAAAACAGTTTCTAGCTCAGTTTTTGAAAGTTTAACTACGTTTCTTTGGTGCAACATGTTTTCATAGGTTAGGCCGTATTCTTTCTTTATGAGCTTTTTCTTTGACGCATGCCACGACCTGCTCTGTGGGCCGTCTTTGATTAACACGTACGCACCTTTCTTTCCTTTGCTAGTTACTGCATCCGGATCATACACATAACCACCATAAGTATTGTAATATTCTGCCTGCATAATTTGATATGATAATTCATGCAAAATAAAGGAAATGTCAAACATTAATTGAAGCAACCAGCGTTTTTTTGCTTTTTCAAACTTCCAATCTTTGGCATACTCATCCATTTTATTTTGATCAGATCTTGCTGTCGCTAAGGAGGCATCGAGCATTGCTGCCATGTGGGTATATTCTTCTTCGTCAATTATTACTTTTTCTCTTTTTTTTCTTTTTGGTGCTACTTCTGCTTCTTTTCTTGTAATGACTCTTCTTTTTTGTTGCACATTCGATGGTGACAAATCTTTCATCTCTTCTGGTGGTGCAACGAATACATCAGAAACGTCGACTTCATATTCATCTTCATCCGGATCAGACAAATCAACTCTAGGCTTCATATTTTGTTGTAAATAAAGCAAAACCTGCTCATACATTGACGGATCAGATAGTTTAAGTTGATTCATTACTCTTGATGCAACATCTTCAGGAGACTGTTGTGTACTATCTAATATGTTAATTGCCTTTGCAAGAACTCTTGCTGTTCTTCTATCTTGCAAATCCAAGGAAACATAAGACTCGTTAATCATAGGCCTAAATAATCCGTCATCAACTTCATCAATTGCGACGTCTAAGGCTTTATGCAAGAGCCTATAAAACAATTCTATTTGATCTTGAGGTACTTCTTCTGCTATTCTTACAGCAGCATTTTTTAATTCTGCTTTTGATGCAGGCACATACTCTGGATCTGCAACAGGTGGTTCAGCAACTGACAATTGCACAGACATGTGTGGCTTTGGACTAACCGGCAAATCATCATCATCTTGCTGGAAACCTCCATACATTTTTTTCCCATTGCCAAAGTTACTTTGAGTTGCATTAAAACTCAAATCAGAGCGATCTTGTCTTTCTATTAAATGTTTAAGCACGTTTGCCAAGACACTTCTTTTTAATTTTACTTTCATTACATCAACCTCTAGCCGCGTAATTAATTATTTATTGGCTAGGTAAATTATCTAAAGAATATGCAATTCCTATTGTAATACCTGCACCTATTAAAATACCTCCTACAAAAGACCATTCTGTTTTTAAGCTTTGTCTGTGAGCTGGCGCGGTTTTTATAGCATTATCTCTGTTCTCTATCATGCTTTTGTACATCGATTCATTTAATTTATACTTTGTTTCAAGTAGATCATATTGTGTTTGCCATGATAAATCTTTTTCTTTTAATTCGTAATCATGCTCAATTTTCAATATATCTATTTTTGATTGCTGATCAGTATAAATTTTTGCAATTGCTTCTTTTGTTAACAAAACACCGGCGTATGGCGCCGGTTCTCCCTGTTTTAATTCTGTATACTTCTCTTCAGCTTGTAATGGTTTTAATAGGCTTAATAATAACATTAACACTGCGCTTCTCCTCGGCCTATTCTTTCTTTAGACCCCATTCATCCTTAAGTATTTTATCAAGTTTTTCATCAGAATTTAGGATTTCTTTTCTTGTATCTGACTTTTTCTTAGCAGCCTCTTTTAGTTTTTTATTGTGAGCAAGTTTTAACTCTAACTTTTTCTTTTCAAAATCTAAGACAGATTTAACTGCTTCTTTGTGAAATTGCTCATTGTTTTCTTTTGCCAATTCAAAATCTTTCTCTTTAAGTTCTAAATCTACTTTTACTCTTTGAGCATTCCTGTTGGCACGTGTGTATCCTACAACGAAAGCTATACCGCTACCAATTAAAGCTAGCGTAAGCTTCCAGTGTTTAACGCACCAATCCCAGCATTTCTTTAAGAATATCATTTAATTCACCTTAATAATCATAATCCATAGCATCATAATCAGTCAAATCTTCTCCTGCAATTAGCGCATCATAATCCCGCGCGGCGCCAGATAATTTAGCTTGATCTGATTGTGAGAATTCTTGCGGGTTGCTCGGAAAATCAGGAATTAACATATCTGCCCCGTGAACATTTAAAAATTCAAATGGCATGTACTCATCTTGAAAGCCGCGCGCAGCTTCTCTTGTGATAACAAATTCAAAATATTGACCTATTTCATCTTGGTGAATGTCGGAAACTTCATAAGGATCCACTTCTCTGACAGTTGTTGAATATATTTTTCCTGAAATAAGATAATCGTAATTGTCAGAGCTTTCACTCCCATGATCATCACCTGGCAATAATACAATCTGTTTAATGCGATCAACGGGCCCGGTGCCAAGTTGCGACATTTCTTTCAATATTAATTTTCTTAATGCTTTTCTGTTTAATTGCATACATTACCCTATTTCATCTTGTGAATAATGTCATCTGGGTCATAGAATCTACCGCCAGGTTGATACGCCGGCATGTTCTTTCTCAGCTCAGGGACATCTGATGGTTGTTGCCCACGCTGCAATTGTCCGGACTGTGCCAAGCTTCTCATTTTGTCTGATATCGCTTCTCTTCCACCACCACCACCGCGATAACGATGTTTCAGGCCCATTGTGTCTGCTAACGCCCTTCTTGCCATCTTTAGTTTGCCTTGCACATCTTTCATGTATTCAAATTCTTCATCTGTTGTACCGGGTGTATAATCATATGTCCCGGAGGCCAAATAACCTTCACGATGCTTAACAGAACCTATTACAGCGTTATGTAATATCCTAAGTAATAGATCTGCTTTTTCATACAGATCCGGGTCTGCATTAATGTCAATTATTGGATTTTCAGATAAAAATCTCATTGCATGCCTGTACAGCTCTTCATAATCATATTGATGCGGCAAGCCTACCATTTTTTGTGATTCAGCAATTCTACCTAACTCTTCTTTAATTAACCTTCTTAGTGTTTTTCTATTTAATTTCATATATGCCTCTTTGTTTTTTAAAAATCATAGTCTTCAATGCCTGCATCTTCTATTGCAGTTCTGATTCCAAATTCCCATGTTGACTTAGGGTAGACATGCATATCATACCAGAAAGGGTCTTCATTTAAATTTGGATCATTATCATATTCTTGACGAAGTTTTCGGACTGTCCTGTCAATCGCATTTCGTGCTTTAAATAAATTTTCAACAGTTACGCCTTGTTTTTGATAATCTTGAACAGCACTGTATGGATTTAAACTTAAAATATTTTCAAAAAGGTCTATCCACGCTTCGCCGTCGTTAATGTCATTACCAGGATTGCTAAAATAGCGATCAACAGGAGAAGGATTTCCCGGGAGACCTGTTAGTTGCGCCATTTCTTTTAATATTAGCTTTCTTAATATATTTCTGTTTAAATTCATCTACTGACTCCTGTCACTTATTTATAGGTATCTAGGACTTTTAGGATCATTTTTCTTAATGTTCTTCTATTGAGTTTCATTTTATATTCCTTTCCAAATTTTTGCGATATCAACTGCAGATTGTCCACCAATATAAATTAAAGCTATCATACCCCAAGTTTCAGGATCAAGCGTTGAAAATGCAAGCAATGCTGTTGACACAATAAAAACAAGCAGTTTTCTACTCACCATTTTTTCCTGTACGGCATCAAGAACTCCTTTCTCTTTGTCATCAAGGTATAATTCTTTTACAACTTTTTGACCAAGTGCTTTCTTTTTGCTTTCATCAAGGTTTTTAATTCCTTTTATTATTTCATTCTCGCTCATCCTCTTCTCCAAATGGATTATTTGTTTCTAATAGTGCATACAAAGATTCTGCATCTGACTTTGTATACCTTTTAATATCTTTGATTTGCTTATCTTTTTTTACCTGCTCGAGTAGTCGCATCATATCATTTGACTCTGATGCAACGCGCGCTGCAAAAGCTTCAATCACTTCTTGCATCGATAGATCTCTTTTCATGCATTGAATTTTAAATTCTGTATGTATATCTTTTGTCATGTTAATGTGAAGAGATTTTTTAAGCTTCATTATCCTCCTCCAATTCCTGCACCTGCAGGGTTAGCACCTACAGCAAAAATATCATCAGAGGCAGGTTCCATGGTTTGTTGATCAAATTTGCTTGTTTTGATTCCAAATTGTTTTTCTAGTATTTCAATGTATCTTGATGCAAATTTTTCACCATACTTATCATCTAAAAAATTCCTCACTCTGTTTATAATTGTTGATTTCATATTGAGCAAGTGATTATAATTTTCAATAAGTCTAATTGTCTTAAGAGTAAAAGCATCTATATCTAAATCTGGCGTTAATTCCTCACCAGGTTTATCAACTTGCATCGACTCACTACCGACAGGATCTGGCGCGGCGCCTTTTTCACCACCTTCTGCGTCTCCTCCTTCATCTCCAAGGTCCTCACCGCCTAGGTCTTCGTCACCAAGATCTTCTTCGCCCTCGTCTTGTTCAAAAAGATAACGTAAAGAATTTTTTACAATGCTATATTCTGCTAACGATAATTTTTCACCAACTTTAGCGACTTCGTCTCTTATTGCTGATGACTCATATTTTAAAATAAGACTGTCGATTTGATTGTCAACAGAAGCAGAAGTACTTCTTGCCTTCACATCATCAGTTTGAACACTTAATTGTTCAGACTTACCGTCTTCTTCAAATAATAAATCAAATATTTTATAATTTTTTTTCATGACTAAGCGCCTCTTAAAACGTTAATTAACTTATCAGCTTTTGCAAACCTTTCTTCAATTACAGACCATCGTAATTGTTTCATCATTGCAACTAAATATGTTTTAGAATCCTTAAGATAGTCCTTATAATAAGCGTGTTGCCACATATCAATAACAATAACAGGGTACATGCCTACTGGCACATTATCAGCATGTAAATCGATAAAACAGTTCATGTATGTTTGTGTATACATGTTCAAGTAAGTTATTGCCCAACCACACCGTGAACTAACTGCACATGCCATAAAATCTTTTTGCCAATCATCAAACGTACCAAAATCTCTATTTAGGCGCATATATGCTAGGGTGTCCATATTAATTTGAGAGGCATTATCTGCTATGTTAGCAAAATACAACTCGTGAAGATAAGAACCATTCATATTGAAGGTTTCATCTTGCTTGTAGGAACGATAATCAGAATGATTAGTGTGTGCTTCCGATTTATCAGCTGTATCAAGCTTTGCACTCGTCAAACTGAATTTTTGTAAATAATCTTCATATAATTCAATGTGATTTTGAACATTGCCAGAACTTAGAAAATCTGTTGTAACATTGAAATTTTTAGGTTGTGCTACAAAAGCTTCGTTGACTTTTTTGTCATGCTTAGATAGTACATCTACGATAGCTTTTTTTGCGTTTTTGTTGAAAAGTTTATCCATTCCGCCTCTATACCGGTTCATATTTATTGAAATCATTGTGGTAAATTTTTATATAGACTTTTTTCTTGGGTTTGTTTGGGTTCATACCGTAATACCTATATGCAACAACGAAAGGTTTTTTATTATTTTCGTCTTGCAATACCACCTTTTTTACTGTATATTTTACTCCGCAATCTTTCCTTTTAATAACTAAGCTTGGTTTTAAAAAGTCAATACTGTCTTTTCCTTTTTTCCCGCCAAGCATAGATAAAGTTTCTAGAAGAGTTTTTTTCAAATGTTGCATAAGTAACCTCTACAATAATTATTACATAGAATCACTTCTTACCACAATACCTGCTTGATTTAATATTCTTATTCCATTTTTCCCGTGTTCATAGAACTTTGAATATATAACTTCATCAATGCCGGCATTTACAATTGCCTTAGCGCAAACGTCGCATGGTGAAAGAGTTAAATACATTTTTTTCTTACAAGGATTATTATAATCCATTTTTATTAATGCGTTTATCTCTGCATGAATAAAGCCTGATTGTCCTGTCTCTGTCGAAGTTCTTTTATTAGGGCCTCCTTTTTGATCACCATTGTAACCAATTGACAAGACTTGTGTATTTTCAGTACTAACAATTACTGCACCGACTTTATACTTCGAGTCACACGACCTCTCAGCAATGCCATGCGCAAAGTTCATCCATATTGTGTCCCAGTCAGGCCTACTCATCTTGCTAATACCGGCGTATAATTGCAATATTGTTCCGGCTTTGGTTTTCTACCAGACTTCAGAACAATTTCACAAATGTGTTCTAATCTTTCGATATGCTCATATGCATCCCAAGGATTTGGACCTACAGCACAGACACCATGGTTTGCTTGTCCGACAATGTCATACTTTATCCTGTTTGTATCTTCATGCGTCATTGCATCGAAAGTTGCTGTTGCAAGTTCAAATGAAGTAACAGGTAGTATAGGTACAGCAGGGCCGACTTTCGTATACCTACTAACTTCTGGAAATTCAGCAGCTAAATCTTGCAAATCCCAGCCAGCATACATTGCTGCTAGGATATTTGTTGGGTGCAAATGAACAACTGCCCTAGTCTTTTTGTGATGCCTCTGTAATATTGAATGCATTTCTAATTCGCCTGAGGGCTTTGCATGGCTGTTCATAATAACAAGGCCGGCTGGTACAAATTTTATTTTTATCATGTGTTCTGGATGTATAATTGTTTTTCTCCATCCTGATGGTGTCACGTAAAAAATATCTTGGCCTTTTCGCCTCAATGATATGTTGCCATCCCTTGTTGTAATCCAACCCTTTTCATAAGCGCGACGCATGACGTCGCCCATTGCTGTAAGCATAATTCTCCTCTATTTTATTTTTATATTATTATACAGCAGAAAATTTTAATTTTACAGGTTCACCTTTGTCATCTTTCATGGCAAATACAAATTCTTTACCTCTACCTAGCAGAGATTTAAGTTTATCTAAATCGTCTGTAATGTCACCTTTTTTGACACTACCATCAGAAAGAAACGGCACTCTAGGTGTTTTTACTGCTACTTTAATTGTTCCATCGCTATTGACGTTTAAACTTCTGACGGGTAAAGACATACCACTAGTTGAAACTTTATACGTATAATTACCAAAGACAATGTTGCCTTGCTTCGCAGTGACTTCACCTTGTTGAAAACCTTCAGATATTAGTTTTACTTCTTGTAATAAAAGCTTTCTTAGCTGTCTTCTCGTTAATTTTCTTTTCATATATAAGACCTCCTAACTATTAATATTTATGTCAATCTTTGTCAAATATATCATCAATTACCATTTTTCCTTTAAGCGCAAAACCAGCTGCTTTTTTATGGCCACCTCCTCCAAATTTTTTGGCAATTTCAGAAACATCAATATTTTCGTGGAATGCCCGCAAACTAACACAGCATTCTTGTATGGCATGATTGTAATACCATATAAGCGCAAAATCGCAATCAGGTGCCAATCTATTGCCAATTTCAGACATCCAGTGAGAACTGTTAACGACCATAACGTCATGACCATCAAGTTTTTTCGGTACTGCTTTGTCACATACTTTCTTGATGACAGTTTTTGAATATGCCAAGATGTAACTGCCTCGCTTAACAGCATCGTCAAAAACAGAATCATCTTCATATTTTTCAAATTCTTCAAATTCAAAAGGTACCATATCAAAAGCTGCAGAAAATTCTTTTGAATAAGGAAGTTCCCACTTCCAAAGGTCGCGATCTGTTATATACTGGACAAATTTTGGAGGCTCTTTTCCTGGATGGAAAAATTCCCATGCTAACATGGCACCTGACTTACTCATGTCAAAAATTGTGTTAGGTATGTCGTGTAACTCAACGACAGCTGATTTGTGATGATCAATCACGATCAGCGCTTTAGCGTCTTTTATCATTTTCTTTGTTGTTTTATTATTAAAAGAAAAATCAAGAACTGCGACTGTTTTTCCTTTTACATTTGGCGGCTTTTGACCATGAGAACACGCATGGTATTCTGCACGGTTTCCTAATAACTTCCACGCAGAATAAGCAGCACCAAAACCATCAGTGCAATTTGCATGGTACACGACACAATCAACTAGAGATGGTTCAACTTTCATCTTTTTCTCCTGTAAAATTTTTAATTATTACTTTTCTTTTATTTTATATCCCACCAAGTGATTGTTTTTTCAAGTCCTTCCCAAAACAAAACTTTTGGTGTGTAACCAAAATCTCTTTTCGCATCGCTTATGTCTGCACATGTGTGTTTTACATCGCCTGCCCTGGCAGGTGCATGTCTTACTTTGACTTTATCTTGAAACTCTGCCTTAAGAAAGTTTAATATTTCGTTATTAGAAACACTTCCGCCGCATGCGATGTTATAAGCTAAACCATTAAATCTGCCATCTGCATTCGCTGCAAGAATATTTGCATTTACGACGTTATCAACATAACACATATCCCGGGTTTGTTCACCATCCCCGTCAGAACGGCATTCAAGTCCATTTTTAATAGCATGACACCAGGCTGATATTGCAGTTGCGTATGGACTATCTCCAAGCTGCCCCGGGCCGAAAACATTGAAATACCTCAAACAAACAATATCTAGATTCCAAAGCTGACTGCATATAGATGCGTAATCTTCAATAGCAGATTTTTGCCATGCGTAAGGAGACTTAGGAGACTTACCATAGCATTCTTTTGTAGGTAAAAGTTTTTCACCTCCGTAGACAGAAGAAGAAGAAGCAAAAACAATTCTATCAACAGCATCAACTGCCGCTTTAAACAAAGCAACTGTCTTTGTTATGTTCGAGTCTGTTGTTTCAACAGGATGTTCAACTGAGTAACTTACTCTCGGTATGGCTGCTTGGTGGTAAATTACATCATAATGACCTTCATGAATATATTCTAACATTCCGGGTGAGGCAAAATCATCTTGAATTACTAGTACTTCTTTTTGATTTCTTTCTTTGAGTTGTTGATAATACTGTCCTATAAAATGACTGTTAGGTAAAAATCGCCTTTTTAGACCATTTAACAATGCTAAATGACCATTAGACATGTCATCAACAACATCTACTTGCCAGCCTCTTTTTACTAATTCTTTTGTCAAATTGCTGCCTATAAAACCACAGCCGCCTGTCACTAATGCTTTTTTCATTATTTTTCTCCTGTTGATCCAAATCCACCGTTTCCGCGGGCTGAATCTGTTAATTCTTCTACTTCTTCAAAGGTAACGCTAGGGTAAGGCATGATAATTAACTGACCTACTCTGTCTCCTACTTCATAATGGTTAGTATCGATACCATTATAATATCCAAACTTTAAAATAATGTTGCCTCTATAACCGCTATCGATAACACCTACAGCATTGCGCAACCAAATGTTATATTTTGAAATAGATGACCGCGGAAATATTAGCCCAACATAACCTGCTGGAATTTCTACAGCAATTCCCGTATCGTATACTATATTTTTATCATAAATCATGTTACCGGTTTTTTCGGTATACCTTGATACACAATATAGATCAACACCTGCATCGCCTGGTTTCGCATATTTTGGAATAATTGCTTCAGGGTGTGTTTTTTTAATTTTGACATTAATTGTATTGTTCATAATATCACTCATACTTGTTATCGGTGGATTGTAAATTATTTTGTTTGACATAAATTATCCTTGATCAATTTTACTTAGAATATGTGCTGAGTTTAATGTTACTTCTATTTTCACAGGTTGTTTACACTTGTGAACATCATAGACAATACTCGTTAAATAATGAATAAAGTTTATATCATACTTGAGCGTATCTTTGACATTCGATGATCGAAGAAAAAATTTGGCATCAAATATTTGATCACGAATTAAAAAATGAGCCAAAGAAATACAACTATCATCATGATAAATTATTCTTCTAGAAGATGAAGTTTGATATGCAAGTTTGTTTTCAAACATTTTATTGCGCAATTGCTGTTCTATTTTATCATAGTAGTCTTTTTCACCTTCATACTTTAGAAGTTCTGGTTTGACATCTGAGAATTCACCATTATCAAAATAAGTAAACCTAAGGCCGACAACTTCTTTGCTTTCTTGTGAGTCGGCAGATAACATACACCAATCAGGCAGGCGTTGTATATGAAAATGTTTTTCTTTCCCTAGGAGGTGGCCTGCAATTAAAGAATATATTTTTTCATCAATTTCTTTTTTTACAACTGACACGTTTGGTAAATACATGTATTCGTCTGCAAATTCTGAAAATAGTGCGTGCAACCTTTTAAGCGACGTAATATTTTGTATAGGGTCTCCTCGTTTTTGAAGTCTTTTTGCTAAGACTTCAAAGGGCGGAAGCAATAAGATGATCTGGTTATTGAGGTTGAACAACTCTTTCTTGAGATTTTCAACTAAGTGAAAAGTATCTCTATTGTACATTTTAGCGTATATAAGCATAGACAAGGCTGACCTGTCCTGTATATTCCACCGATACTTTGAGATGTCATGAAGCTTATTATAAAATGTTGTTTTTCCGGCTAAGTCTGGGCCTTCAATAATAATTTTTTCAATAGGAAATTTAACCATTTTTTCTCCTGTTTAATTTGATTATAAAATATATTTTTTTATTTTACAACACAATATTTAGTTATGAACAACAACCGGAGCGAAGCATGGAGCTTTTAATTGTCATAGCAATTTTTACTGCACTTGGAGGCTGGTTTGTATCACAATCTGATATTGCACTTACAAATGTATTTGAAAAAAATCACGATGACATGTACTGGATTGCAGCAGCTTCCATTGTTAGCTTGTTATTTATCATTGTTTCGATAGCGTTAGGCGTAATCTAAACTAGTTTTTTAATATGTGATGATTTTCTTTTTTTCTTACCAAAACAATCCGCGCCTAAATATATTTCAACATCAGTAATAAGATTGTTGCCTTTTCGTGATTCAATATCAGCTTGAAAACACATTGCTCCTGGATCTTGTATCTTAGAATTACCTTTGGCTGCTTTGTAAATATCGTCTTCAAATACTTCCCATAACTCCTTGAGCATGTCTCCAAAATATTCTGATAGTGTAGATTTATCTTGGACAAGTGTCTTTATGTTTTTGTTGTATTTCTTTTCTTTTTTTGAAAAAAATCTTTTTTTCCACGCTGCTTTTTTTGCCGGATCTACCAGGCTAATCTGAAAAAGTATCATTCCATAATCGTAAACTTTAATGGAGTTAGGCTTTATAAAACTATAAAGGCCTATTTTTTCTGTTATTGCTGTCAATTCAGCTTTAACTTTTTCAGCGCCAATTTCTGTTATTATATCACCTAGTACCTCGCTTAATTCGCTGGCATTTAGATTGTTAACTTTAGATTCTAAAATTAAAGATTCGATCAGTACCTTGAGTTTTCTTTTTGTTATCTTCATTTACACCCTCTCAATGTAAATAATTATCAATTACACAATCAAAGGTCTTACTTTTGCCACACTTGTTGAAGCGCCCCAGTTCGGGTCGTTATGTGCTTGAGTCAACCAAATAGAATAAGGAGTCATTGAGCTTGGTTTGTTACCCCACATTCGAAGCCAACCTGTGTTATTTTCATTGTCAGTAATTTTAATGCGATAAAAGGTTTTCTTATTCTTAGTTGTCTTTTTGATCCATTCAATTACGCAAAACCAACCAATGCTCTTTTCGCCTGGATCAAATTGCAATACTGACTTGACACCTGATGCCTGTATCTTTGCCAGCATTTCTTCAGGAAACGCTAGGTCATCACGGGTTGCTGAGCACAAGTCCTGATACATTTGAAGCTTTTCTAACCGATTCCAATCTTCAACTTCAATAGTATCATCAATTAATTGCAAGAAAAAGTCAGGTGCTTCTTTCTTTTTAGCTTGTCGAATTGTCATACCCCATCGAGATTTTTTAAGAAGGTTATAATTTTCAATAATAATTTCATGAAGCTGACGATGGTTTTTAATTGTTCCGTCCCACATTTCTTTCAATGAATGTAATGCCTCAACTTTGCAAAGCGCAGCAAATCCGGTTTTATTGAGTTTAGAATGATACCACTTACCTTCTTCAGTAAAAAGCATTTGGTCAATTGACTTATAAGGTCGATTTGCAAATATTTCTTTTACTGCATTTTTTCCTAAACCTTTAATTGCTGTTAGAGGCGGAATAAATGATTGCTTATTTTCTGACCACGCCCATGCGATTCCTGATTCATTAATGTCTGGGGTTGATACTTCATATCCCATAGCCTTAATTTCACTAATTGCCTTTGCCAAAGCATCAGGATTGTTATTTTCTGATTCAAGAATAGTACCTAACCAGTCAGTTTCATAATAAGTATGCAACCATGCTGCATAATATGAATCCAAAGCATAGGCAATAGCATGAGACTTATTAAACCCATAAACCGAGAAGAACTCAATACGTTCCCATAGCTCTTGGCTTACTGACTCCGGAACACCATTGATCTCTTTTGCACCTTGGACAAACTTTCTTCGAGCAGCTTCTCTCTCATCGCCTTTCTTTCCAATTGTGTCGAGGGACTTCTTGACAAGTGTTTTACGAAGCTTATCAGATTCCGCTGGCGTGAATCCTCCAAGTTTTTGAGCCAAAAGCATAAATTGTTCTTGAAACGTAACATGACCAAACGTAGATCCGAGTATTTCTTTGATAATCGGATGAGCATATTCAATAGTATCTGCATTTGCTTTATCCTTAACATATTTCTTGTGTACATTTGCGCGCAAAGGTCCAGGTCTATATATCGCCGTCAAAGCACCTAATTCCTCAATCGTTGTAGGTTTAGCATCTTCACAAAACCTCCGTGCTCCTTCTGCTGTAAACTGGAATACACCTGTTTTTCTTCTTTGGTGGTATACATGCTTCCAAACTTTTTCGTCATTTTGTTCGACATAGCGACAATTTAGATGTTTATCAAACCAATCGCGTATTTCAAGGAATGTTGGGGTTTTACCTGTTTCACGTTTTAAAATACGACTAATACAGTTTTCTACATCTTTCAACAGTGTTAAACCAAGAAAGTCAAACTTAATAAAACCATTATCTTCAAGATTTCTGAAGTTCATACCTTCTGTCCATGGCGTTTGTAATTCACCACGAACACCAATAATAGGCATTGACTTTTCTAAATCTTCAGGTGGTCCAATAATAACTCCACCAGCATGACGACCAACAGATCGGTTCTGCATAAACAATGCCTCGAGATGATCTTTGACCTTTGGATATTTTTCCATAAACTCAGCATACTTTTTAGAATATTTCATGCAATCAGAATGCTTGAGGACAAATACTGATTTTTCTGTATTTTCATCTCGAGCTTGCGACATTACATCATTTTGCAATGGTCCTGTCATTCTGTTTACTTCAGCAAAATCAATACCATAAAATTTAGCTATATCTTTAACTAAAGATTTTAATTTTAAAGTATTGAAATTAGAAACAGGAATTACAGCTTGATCACCGTATAATTCGCGTGCTGCATTAATTAAAGCATCGCGATCACCAGCATCAGAATCAATGTCAGGCCAGCTTGTACGATGCCTACCAAGAAATCTTTCCCATAGAAGATTATACTTAAGCGGGTCAACCTGAGTAATTCCCAACAAATAATTAACAAGGGAACCACCACCAGAACCGCGAGCAGGACCAAACAACGTATGGTCAGCAGCCATATGGAAGACTTCATTCATCACCAAAAAATAGTTTTCAAATCCTAAGTATTTGATATCTTCTAATTCTGCCTTTGCTCGTGCGACATATTCGGGTTTTTTATGCAATTCTTCTTTGACGAGCGCATCTTTGACCTTCTTTCCAAGCTTTTGAAAAGCAGAAGACTCAGGAGTGTTAAAATCGGGAAGCTTAACGCTAGTATCAATCCAACAATCTTCACACTTTTCCCATGCGATTTCGTAAGATCGTTCAATTGCCCCTTTAATTTTTTCTTCATATCCTTTGTAAGTATCTTCATATTCATCATAATGCCTATTAAATTCATTCCACATTTGCGTAGCATTTTTAGGATACAACTCACATTTTAAATCTTCAAATTCTGGAAGTGGACTTGGATCTGATCCCATCCAACCAAGCTTTTTATATAATTCACGTGCCTCCCACTTATCCGGAGAATAATAATGAGAATCAGCAGTTGCCAAAAGAGGAATACCGGTTTTGTCATGGTGTCGGAGCAGATGATGATTGACAAGATGTTGTTGTTTCAATCGATTAAATTGTACTTCAAGATAAAAATTATCTTCACCAACAGCATCAATAAAACGATCTGATAATTGCAACAATTCAGATTGAATTTGTTCATCTGATAATTTTAGAGCGTTGCCGCGCATAATGCGATTAGAATAAATACCACCAAGACAAGCAGTCGAAACATTTAATCCTTTGCCATATTTTTTCAGAAGATCAAAGTCAATCCGAGGATATCTGTAGAAACCATCTGTATAGGCACGTTTAATTAGCGTAAAGAGGTTGGATAAACCTTCAGCATTTTGCGCAGTGATTACCAGATGATAACGTCGTTTCCA
>MDTB01125292.1_pt1 | contig 17288 bp, 17 predicted proteins | sample 811161 | NCBI WGS metagenome assembly MDTB01 (sample SAMN05326650, study PRJNA326480) | marine metagenome | isolation source: seawater | place: Mediterranean Sea | collected 2009
GCTTCTATTGCGTTTTCTTTTGTATCAAAAATGATCGTAGAGAAAATATCTCCAACTGCAGATTCAAAAGCCTTTTCGAAGCCGGTATCGATTTCAATTAAATCTTTCAAAAACCCGAGGCTCCCGCTACTTGTTACTGTCTGTTTATCTGTCGAAATTTGACCGATACTGCTAATTGCCTGGGTCAAAGCCTCTATCTCTATTCGCGTGCCTCTTAAATCTGCTTTTGCTTCTGCTAATTCTTCCCATGCGGAATTGCGAATATTTCTTTGTCTCTTTACGTCTTCTTGATCATTAATGATGCTCTCTGTTAAAGCCTCATTTTCTTGTCTTGCTGAACTCAGGTCGCTAGTTAGTGAGCTTAATTTTTTGTTGAGTTCTATTTCTGGTTGTTTGACTTCATCCAACTTCGCTTGGAAGCGATTTTTTTCAGACTCTTTTTGATCGACGGAAGCTTTTAGAACACCTAATTCTCCACGTATCTCTGAAGCGCGACCTCCAATTACAGGAACCCCATCAGCCCAATCAGTTTTAAATGTTGCCCAATCATCTGTTAATTCTTCTTCCAGCTGTTTCAAGGTTTCAATCTCGGGGGAAAGCAATTCTGCTTCTTTGGTTAAACTTTCCTCTTCTTTTTTTGCTTTAATCAGTTCAACCTCTAATCCAGCTATTACTTCTGATGACACGAGAGTGTCACGATCTCGTTCTATTCCTTTTTGGCGTTCCAGTAAAACTGCTTTTAAACCTCGCGCTCGTTCTCTGAGAGCTTCGAAACGGACTAATTGGTCGCCCAAATCGTCCTCTCCTCTTGAAGCTAACTCATTTTCAGCTGTTGAAATTTCAGTTTCGAAGCGTTTTAGTTCATTAACGCTACGAGTTTCCTGTTTGGCGAGATCTGATCGTCTCTCTGACTCGCTTGAAGCTAGGTTCTTCAATTCGTGGAATTCTTTACTGAATCGGAATAGGCGAAGAGATTTTAATTCTTCCAAGAAATTGCCATGTTTTCTCGCTGCCTCTGCTTGTCTTTCTAATGGTTTTAGTTGTCGTTTCACCTCACGCTGCATGTCACCAAGTCGGTCAAGGTTCGAACCTGTTGAATCAAGTCGTCTTTCTGCCTTTTCTTTCCTCTTTCGGAATTTCAATATTCCTGCGGCATCTTCGATGATCGAACGGCGATCTTCTTCTCGTGCATTTAGAACCGCGTCTATTTGCCCCTGTGAGATGATTACGTGTTGTTGCCGTCCGACACCAACGTCGGAAAGCAACTCTTGGATATCAAGCAGTCTGCATGGTGACCCGTTAAGTGAATATTCACTTTCTCCGCTTCTAAAAAGAGTTCTTGTGATAGTAATTTCTGGAAAATCTAAAGCAAGACTGCTATCAGAATTGTCGATCGTAAGTGACACCTCGGCTCTTCCAAGAGCGCTTCTTTCAGTCGTCCCAGCAAAAATCACATCATCCATTCGTTGTGATCTCACCGCACTCGGGGCCTGTGCCCCCAAAACCCACGCGACGGCATCCACAACGTTGGATTTACCGCTTCCATTTGGTCCAACAACAGCAGTTACACCTGGTTCGAGGTCAAGTGTCGCTGAGTCAGCGAAAGACTTAAAGCCTTTTATTGTTAGACGTTTCAAGAACACTTACGCGACCATAGTCAGTAAGCAAAGACTCTTGGTTTCATTCAGAAAAAATTTTAGTTTTTGTGGTTATCGACATTCAGACTTGTGTTTCACAAAAAAATGTCCAACGTCCTTTGTGTTTTGCTTTTTGAACTGGTTTTTTACTTGTAGGACTGAACAAACCTTCTCTTCCGTAAACCGCCAAATGTTCAGCGAATCCACCAGGTTCTCCGAAGACGTCAACGAATTGTCTTTCTTCAATTGAAGTTCCACGGTATTTAACTGCTTCTACGATCACCTCAACCACTGAGCGGTAAAGACGCCTGACCTCTTGTATCGAGAGAGAATCACTTTGTCGGTCATATCGTAATCCTGCATGAAAAAGAATCTCATCGCTGTAGATGTCGCCCACACCTACAACTACTGATTCATCACACAAAAGAGACTTCAAGTCAATCGATTCTCCTTCTCTCAGCACACGCTTTGCGAATTCAGTCCATGGTTCTGGCTCTACTGCTGGATCCATTCCCATAAGTTTGAACTCTGGAAATTTCTCTTCGACGAATTCAGGGTCTTCCAGATCCTCCAATGAAAATACGCTGACTTTCGAGCTTTCTTCGGGGTCTACAAGCCTTAATTGACCTCCTACTGTGAAGGTAATTTTCAAAACGGTATCTTTATCAGTGGCATCTTTCGTGGCATGTCTTCTTAATGACGCACCGACTCCCAGCTTTATAAAAAGAAGTTTTTTCTTCTCTAATTCAGTCATTATGTAAAGGCCTTTTCGTTCCACCAAACCCAATTTTGTGCCAACTAGTTCCGAGTTGAATGCCTTCTTGTTTTTGGAACCTTCGATAACAGCGAATGAGGAAACGTCAACTGCTTTAATTTTTCTTCCTCCTATTTCACGATCAAGATCACGTCTAATCGTTTCAATCTCTGGGAGTTCTAGAGGGAGACTCAATTCTTTTCCCCTTTCTCTTCAAAATCAAAAAAACTATATGCCAGATTTGCTACTGCTTGCTCGGCTTTCTTCTTAGAAGTCCCATAAGTAGGGCCGAATCTATGAGTACCTATCTCAACCGTCGCGCAAAAGCGTTTTTCATGATCAGGGCCATCAGCATCAACAAAATAAATTGGTGCTGGTTCTGATATTCGCACTGTTAACTCCTGCAATCGCGTTTTATAGTCCATAAAACCTGGTTCCAATGCTGTTAAAGCAATTTTTTCAGAAAACAGTTTTTCCACTACCAATTTTGCACTTTCTATTCCTCCATCTAAGAAAACCGCACCTAAAAGCGCTTCGAAGGAATCAGCGAGAATGGATTCTTTTTGACGTCCCTGTGCTGACTCTTCACCGACACCTAAAGCGACTGCATCGCCAAGATAAATTTCTTGGGCGATTTCACAAAGAGCTTGTGAACTAACGACACCGGATCTGATTTTTGCGAGATCGCCTTCTGGTTTATCTGGATAATTTTCAAAAACATTTTTTGCCACCAATAAACCCAAGACCGCGTCTCCAAGAAATTCAAGTCGTTCATTAGAATTTCCCTTATTTTCTGAACACCAAGATCTATGTCTTAAGGCATTGGACAAAATCTCGACGTCATTGAATTTATAGCCGATTCCTTCTTCGAGTTTCAGTCGAGTCTCTTTTTCAAGGACTGGCTGTTTCCCGATTTCCGGATTAGTCGAAACGAGAGACGACATAGTCAACGGCATCTCGCACTGTCCTAAGGTCTTCCAGGTCATCATCGTCGATCCTGAAACCGGAAGAACGTTCGCTTAATTCCTCTTCTAAAGCTTCCACTAGTTCGATCAAAGCAAGAGAATCTGCTCCAAGGTCATCAGCGAATGAAGCGCCTTCTGCGATACCAGCAGGTTCTATTTCAAGAATATCTGCTAAACGTTCTCTCACAAGGTCTAAGACCTCGTCACGCTCGATTGGGGCGCCTTCCATATGGGTTTCTGCGGGCAAAAGAACTCCTTGCTTTTTGGCTGGTGATTTCTCCAGCGTGTACTCATCCTAGCCGAGTGTCAAGTTTTAAGCTTGTGGAGCTAGATTTATTGAAATTTAATCAAATTAGCTGAAAGAGGATCTTAAACTTTCGACGATGTTGGCCTCATCCATTTCAGCAGCAACTTTTATAGCGTTTTCAATAGCTAAAGATCCTGAAGAGCCATGGCTAATAATGCAAACACCTTTCACTCCAAGGAGCATCGCTCCTCCATAGGTGTCTGGGTGAAAGAGTTTAAATAATTCATCAAGTTCAGGTCCTAAAATTTCCAGAGCTGATGTCGCTTCTTCCCGTGAAGTCATTTTTTCCAACATTGTTGAAAAGAATGTCTTCATGGTTCCTTCGATTGTCTTTAAAGCAACATTTCCTGTAAAGCCATCTGTTACTGCTACGTCAGCCGCGTCAGTAAGCAGGTCTCTTCCTTCTATATTTCCGACAAAAGAGCCGCCGTTGAATTGCGCTGTTGAGAAGCTCTCAAAAGACTCTTTAATCAAAGGGCTACCTTTCCCTGGTTCTTCACCGATGGAAAGCAGGGCTACGCGTGGTTCCTTTATGCCAAGTCTGTGCTGTGCGAAAACTGCACCCATTTGACCGAATTGGAGCAACCATTCCGCACTGCATTCAGAATTAGCCCCTGAATCCAAAAGGACAGTCGGAGTTCCACCAGGTGCCGGCAATAAAGTAGCAATCGCTGGACGAGCAATGTTTTTTATACGACCCATTCTCAATAGCGCGCTAGCCATTGTCGCTCCAGTGTTCCCGGCGCTCACCATCGCAGATGCTACTCCGTCTCTAACTGCCTCCGCTGCCCGCACAAGAGAAGAGTCTTTCATTTGCCGTACACTTGATCCCGGTTCTGCATCCATTTCGATGACTTCTGATGCTGGCAAAATTGGAATTTCCGTAATTCCTTCTAACACTTCAGGTTTTCCGACTAGCAAGACAGGAATTCCATGATCGTCTATAGCTTTTTGAGCCCCAGCGATTATTTCGTGCGGAGCGTTATCACCGCCCATAGCGTCTACTGCAACAGGGAGCAATTTGATTCCTTTAACCTTGTATTAAACGTTTTGTAAAACCGTGAAAAAGTCCACAATTTTCAGTCAACGTCAACAACCTGTCTTCCGGCGTACCAGCCGCAATTAGAGCAAATCCGATGAGGCCTTTTAATGGATCCGCAACGCTGACAGAGACTCCGAGCTGATTGCCGTATAGGCCAAGCTGATGCTCTTCTACTTCTACCTTTTGCCTTTGAAGTTTTTTTCTTTGGGACAGCCATTACTGCTTTTCCTTGAGTTTTGCTTTTTTGCTCTACCTTTGGGAGCAAACTTAGGCTAGCGCAACCGTGAGTGAACTGATACCAGATTCAGGATTCTATTTGTTCCTTGAATTGATTATTCCTTCAGACGGTCCAGAACCGCCCACCTTGGATCACCTTTTTCGTCATTTCGCAAGTTTGCCGGATTTTCTACCACCGGAAACTCCTCCGGTTTAGAGCCCTGACAAGAAGAGTTGCATAAAGGTGATAAAGGTAAAGCTAAAAGAACAGCGTCTCTTATCAAAGGTTCCAAATTGAGATCCGATTCACCGAAGAAATAAACGTCCGCTTTCTCACTTACTTCAATTCCTTTTTCATCAAACGTTTTTCCTTCTTCGACAAAATTTTCGTTGACGTTTAACTTCAATTCGCCTTGAACAGGTTCAAGACACCTACGGCAGTCGGCAGTCCATTCTGCACAAAGTAGACCTTGTACGTTGATTTTGTTCCCGTCAGGAGTCAACTCGAGAGCAACTTCAACTTTCCCTTCATTAATTTTTGAAAGACCTATTTGAAGATCTTTAAGAGAAGTTATGAGAGAGATTTCTCTTGGTTGTTCGCCGCCTCTTCGAATAGCTGCTAAAGGTATGCACAGGTTTTCTATTTCAGTGTCCACTAGAGGTCAGTGTCCACTAGAGGTCAGCGTCATCTTGGTCGAAAAGAAAAGCTTCTGAGTGAGAATCAGATAGGTCTTTAGCTTCTATTTCTTCTGATATCAATTTCTCTTTTTCTCTATCCAGTTCTGTCTCCTGAAGGCGAAGACGACCTGCCGTGACAGTATCTTTTGTCGTCGCTAGGACTCTTTCAAAACTGCCGAGTTTTTGGTCGCAGTATTCTTCGGTTTGTCTTCGCATTCGAATAGTTTCTTCTCGTGCTGCCTCCATCATCTGCCGTGCTCTCATCTCGGCGTTTCTGACAACTTCCGTTCTTTGCACAAGTCTTTCTGCTCTTGATCTAGCTAATTCGAGGATTTCATCGCCTTCACGTCTCACTTTTGTTAAAAATTCTTCTCGTTCTTTCAAAAGCCACCTTGCTGCCCTTACCTCTTCCGGGAGTCTTGATATGGCTTCGTCTACCATTGCTAAAAGTTCTTCTTGGTTGACCATCGATGAGGAGGATAATGGCATGGGTTTGGCTGACGCCACAACTTCTCGAATCTGACGGAAGATAGCTTCTACCTGAGGCGGCCTATAGGGGTCCGGAGTTGTTGGTGTGGGGTCGGGAAAAACTGAGTCGTCCAAAATTAAGACTTTCCTTCTAAGTGTTTCTGCACCAACTCGGGAACCATCTGTGACACATCTCCACCGAGTTTTATGACTTCGCGAATAAGTCTTGAAGCTAAAAATGAGCTCCGTGAAGCTGAAGGCAAAAACAAGGTTTGCACTCCGGAAAGAGCGGTGTTCATTTGAGCCATTTGCAGTTCAGATTCAAAATCAGAAACAGCCCTCAGTCCTTTTATTATGAAGTCAGCTCCCACTTCAGTTGCTAAATCGACGACCAGACCATTGAACTTTGTGGTTCGCACGTTTGGAAGGTGTTTAAGGCTCTCTCCTATCAAAAACATTCGTTCTTCCAAGTCAAATAAGCCATCGCCTTTTGATGGATTCACTAGAGCAGCCACAACCACTTCATCAAAGAGATCAGAAGCTATTTCTGCAAGTTCAACATGTCCGTTGTGTATCGGGTCAAAAGATCCTGGATATAAGACACAAGCCATTTTTAATAAACCCCCTGGCATTCACTGCCAAATCGTTGACTAAAAGCTAATCGGTACATTATTTATTTTGGGTCGATTATTACTACTACGCTACTCCCATACTGGCGTATGGAGTCAACATGCCACTTAGGACCTGGATCTATTTCTCTATTTGATTCGATTACTACAATTCCGGGCTGTTTTTGAAAGAGTGCGTCTAGGAGTTCAGACCAATTCTCAAAGCCGTAAGGAGGGTCTAAAAGCACTAAATCCGAAGGTTTTGAACTTTTTTGCAACCAGTTCACTGAATCCTCTTTGACAATTTCTGCTTTTTTTTCAAATCCTGATTTTTTTAAGTTCTCTCTTACCAGTTCTAAACTTTCAGACGATTTGTCGACAAATGTTGCTTTTTTAGCTCCACGTGAGAGAGCTTCTATGCCTAAGGCACCCGTACCCGCGAAAAGATCTAGGACTTCAGCTTCTTCAACTGCAGAACGGCTGTGTAAAGAATTAAAAATTGCTTCCTTCGCTCTATCAGAAGTAGGTCTTATATCTACTCCTTTTGGAGCGGATAGACGTGTACCTCTTGCTGTTCCAGCCACTACTCTCATATTCTCACACTTCCAAAAATTCAAAAATCAAGCCGGATCTTCTTTCCTTATTCAAATAAAGGGTCTCTCCACATTAGTGGAACTATCGGACCGTTCTTCAAGGTAATTTCACCAATGACTTTAAAGCCATGTTTTTCATAGAGAGCTACATTTTCAGGGTTACTGGACTCCAAATAGGCGGGTATTTTATCCTTATCACAAGTTTCCGTAATTTCGGCTATAAGAGCAGAAGCTAAACCTTTGCCACGTGCTTCAGGACGCGTACCTATGAAGGCCAAGTACCAATGTTTTGTTTCAGGTTTGGCTTCAAAAAGAGGGCCCAAATTAACGAGGCGGTCACTGATCCATTGTTCGCCCAACACAGTGACTACAGCAGCAATAACTCCTGAATAGGAAGAATCGTTTTCAGAGTCTTTTTCGGGCGACTCCCAAAGAGCGGCTGCCGATTTTTCATATCCAGAAGGAAGCAATAACAGGTCAGTTTCTGTTCTAGATGCCAGACGGTTTGCAAAAAAAGCTGAAAGTAATAGAGGTCTGTATTCTTCGTCTTCAAATAAATATGACAGAACAGGGTCTTCGAGAAACGCCTCTGTTAGAGAAGCGACTGCATCTGGATATTGTTTTGGGTCAGCAACACAGGTTTGAGCGCTCTCCATTGACATATTCCTTTCATGACTTAAGAAGATAGTCTGCCTCAGATTCACCTAGAAAAAGAGTCACTTCTTCGGCTAGTTCTTTGATGGAGGCAAGATCTCGTTCCATGAGAATCTCAGAGGCTTCCATTCTTGCGATTTCAACCCATTCTTTGTCTCGGCGAAGCGAAGCCAAACGCAAGTCATTTCGACCTTTCTGCCTTTCCCCCATCACGGTTCCTTCACCTCTTAGCTCAAGATCAACTTCAGCAAGTTCGAAGCCGTCAGTAGTGCGGACCATCGCTTTTATTCTCTCTTCCGCTTCTTTTGTCGTTGCGCCACCTACCAGGAGGCATTGACTTGGGTGCTCACCTCTCCCCACTCGCCCGCGGAGTTGATGAAGTTGAGCTATCCCGAAGCGGGCGGCATCCAAAATGACCACAATGGAGGCGTTCGGCACATCAACACCCACCTCTATTACAGTGGTCGCCACCAACACATCGATTTTTCCTGCCCTGAAAGAACTCATCGTTTCTTCTTTTTTATCTTTGTCCAGTCGTCCGTGTAGCAATCCCAGTTCTAAACCTTTTAAAGGACCGTCGCTTAAATCTTTGTAAACCTCTTCAGCTGAATGGACTTCCAACTTTTCAGAATCTTCTATCAGTGGGCAAACGACATACGCTTGTCTACCGCTTTCTACCTCTTGTTTTACAGTCTCCCAAACATTTGCATCGTCGGCTTCCCACCTTGTGACTATTGGTATGCGACCTGGAGGTAATTCATCTAGAACTGACACATCGAGGTCTCCATAAACAGTCATTGCTGCAGTTCGCGGTATTGGAGTCGCGGTCATTACTAAAATGTCGGGAACTCTTCCATCGACGTTTTTTTCTTTTAAAGTTGCGCGCTGTTCAACCCCGAACCTGTGTTGTTCATCTATCACTACAGCCCCTAACGAATTAAAAGAAACGCTTTCTTGTATAAGGGAGTGTGTTCCGATAATGAAGTCGACTGTCCCGTCTTCAAGCCCACGATTTATTCTCTTTCGGTCAACGGTAGATGTTCGATTTGTTAAAAGATCAACTTGTAACGGTCTATCTCCGAGAAGTGTGCTTGAGTCCTCAACAATTAGGTCGCCTAAAAATTTTGAAATACCTAAATAATGTTGCTCCGCGAGTACTTCTGTTGGAGCCATTAAGGCACCTTGATGGCCTCCCTCCACAGCTTTTAGAAGTGTAAAAACAGCGACGATCGTTTTCCCTGAACCCACGTCTCCCTGGAGTAATCGATGCATTGGTATTTCTTTTTTTAAGTCTTCACGAATTTCGTTCATCACTCGTTTTTGAGATTCGGTTAGCTGGAAAGAAAGTTTTTTAAAAAAAGACTCCACCAAATTTTCTTCGCTCGAGTGATTAATTCCAATTGAAGTTTTTTCAATTATTTTTTTACGTTGCAACAGTTCAAGTTGAATTCTAAAAAGCTCATCGAATACAAGCCTTCTTCTTGCCTCGGCCACCTCGCTCATTGAATCAGGTCGATGGATTCCCTTGTAAGCCGATGAACGATCAACCAGTCTGTACTTTTTGAGAACTTCCGAAGGGACAGGGTCTGCAAATCCACGAACATTTTTTATCTCTTTAAGACCTGGAACATTTATGGTTCTTTTAAGTGCTTCACCAACTAAGTGGTCAACGTCCCAACTGTGTAATTTTGCTTTTTCAGATTGAGGGTATACAGCTACAATTCTCCCCGTCCGGTCACCTACTAAGTCAACAATTGGATTGGTCATCTGTAGCTTCCCTTGATAAATATCTGCCTTGCCGAAAACAACAGCGTTCCTGCCCTGGTTGAGTTGTTTTTCTCGCCATGGCTGATTAAAGAAAACTAATTTTAAGGAACCTGTCGTATCTGAAGCAGTAACTTCGACGAGGGTTTTTCTAGAACGCATTCGTCTGCTTCTGACTTTTTCAATATTGACGAGAACCATGCCCTCTTCTCCAGTTTGAAGAGAATCTACAGTCGCCTCTTTACTTCGATCTATGTACCTAAGTGGGTAATAGCTGACTAGATCAAAAACCGTATTAATTCCAACTTTAATTAACGATTCTAAAGTTTTCCTGCCAACGCCCTCTACATCATTAACGAAGTCGCTGAGAGTTCTATCTTTTAGCTCCTTAAGGGTGACGCCGGAGTTCGACACCTAATCTCCTATTCGATGCCTATGTAATATGGATATAAAGGCTGCCCGCCTGCGTGAACTTCAACTTCAATTACTTCATATTCAGCATCGACCCAAGCGGTTATTTCATCTGTTTCTTTCTGATTGGAATCTTCTCCCGTAACAAGGGTTACGATTTCATGCTCATCACTAATCATTTCTTTCAGAAGATTTTTGGTTGCTTCGACAATAGTTTCAGCAATAACTGTTACTTTTCCTTTTTGCAAACCTAGGAAATCTCCCTTTTTTATCTCGCCAATTTCAGTTGTCGACTCCCTAACGGCTGTGGTTATTTCTCCTGATTCGACCATTTGCGAAGCTTGGGACATGCCTGTTTGATTTTTATCTGAAGTTGCTTCCGGGTCATAGCCGAGCAACGACGCAAAACCTTCCGTAACGGTGTGGGTTCCAACCACACGAACTGTTTTTGAAGTTTGTAAATCTACTTGTTCTGCTACTGCAACGATATTTGAATTGTTAGGCAAGATTATTACGTGTTCAGAGGCAGTAGCTTCTGCTGCTTCCAGTAGATCTGCGGTTGATGGATTCATTGATTGTCCCCCTTTCACTATGCGTGTGGCTCCTAGGGATCGGAAAATTTCACCTATTCCATCACCGTTTGCAACGGCTATGACAGAACACCCGACTGGGTCTGCAACATCATGATCATGATGGTTTTCTGCGACTTCTTCAAATAAGTCGGTTACTCGAATCTCATATGGTTTACCAACAGATATCCCAGCTTCAACAGCTGCACCAATATTGTTTGTGTGAACATGACAATTCCAAATATTTTCACCACCAACTACAACTATGGAATCCCCTATTTCTGACCAAGCTTTTTTAAAATCGGGTATCAAGTCATCTGGCGCTTCTAAAAAGTACATCACTTCATATCTGGTTCCGCTATTGCTCGTCTCATCGTGCACATCAAGAATTAAGGAATCCACAGAGACTGTGACGACTTCTGGTTCAGGCATTGGACGGTCGTCAATTACGTGTAAAAGTGAATCCATCATAAGCAAGAATCCGCTTCCGCCTGCATCAACAACTCCTGCCCTAGCTAGAACCGGTAAAAGTTCAGGTGTCGAATCCAAGGAATGTTTAGCTGCTTCTCGTGCTATTTCTGCCACTGGCAACAGGTCAGATTCCTCTGATGCCGCCTTTTCTGCCGCTTCTGCTGTTTCTCTTACAACAGTCAGAATAGTTCCTTCAACTGGGTTCCCGACCGCCTCATAAGCAGCTGATGATGCTGCGCTAAGAGCTTCAGAAAACAAATTTGCATCGATCGTTTTTCTCGATGCACTTTTTATTTCAGAAACAAAACCTCTTAGTATTTGAGAAATAATCACACCTGAATTTCCGCGGGCCCCCATGAGGGAACCATGCGAGATGGCTTCGATAATATTTTCTAGTTCGGGATTTTCTTCCAAAGACTCGATTTCAGATACAACTGAATTAAGGGTGGCAACCATATTGGAGCCTGTATCTCCATCTGGCACCGGATAGACATTTAAAGAATTGAGACTTTCTTTATGATCTTGAAGGGCATCACGAAAGCAATACATCAAGTTTGCAAGGTTCTTTGAATCTAAAGTTTCTAATGCCATAACTGCGATAGTACCTACTTAAAGGACCTCGATGCATTAGTTTCTATTTTTATGTTTGGAACTGCCGAATACTCACATACGATCAGGACTATTCACCCGCTTGCTTTTAGTGGGCTAGGCTCCCGGCGGCCTCCAAAAGTTAGATAGGAGAAAAATAGTTGCAAGGCGTAGTCAAGTCTTACGATCCAGGAAGTGGTGACGGCGTCATAATTCGCGACTCTGATCTCGTCGAATTCGAAATAGCTGATGGGGCTCTTGAAGGCTCAATATTTAGAATGCTTCGTCAAGGCCAAAGAGTGGTTTTCGAATTAGATGGAGATAATAACGCGACTGGTTTAAAACTTGGATCTGAAATAGATATGGGTACGCCCAACTTAGACTGATATGAGTTCTGAAAATCCGCCAACACAAAATAGATCACTGACCGACTGGGTCGACCACTGGGAGAAAATTTTTGAACCTAACCAAGTCCACTGGTGCGATGGATCTGAGAATGAATATGAAAAATTTACTAAAGAGCTAGTAGATTCTGGAACCTTTATCCGGCTCAATGAAGACCTTCGCCCTAACAGTTTTTTAGCAAGATCAGATCCTAATGATGTGGCACGTGTTGAAAGCGATACCTACATAGCATCAGTTGAAGAAATCGATGCAGGTTCAACAAATAACTGGCGTGAACCTAATGAGCTGAAAGAAGAGATGCTCTCTCATTATCAGGGTTGCATGAAAGGCAGGACCCTGTATGTGATTCCTTTTTGCATGGGACCTATCGGTTCACCTATCTCACATATAGGTATTCAACTCTCAGACTCTCCCTATGTGGCAGCAAGTATGAAAATTATGACAAGGATGGGAAGTTCTGTTCTGGATGAGCTTGGTGACGGCGACTTCGTGCCCTGCATTCACTCAGTCGGATTTCCGCTTGAGAAAAATGAAGAAGATGTCCCATGGCCCTGCAATAAAGATGTCCGTTACATATCTCACTTTCCTGAAACTCGAGAAATATGGTCATATGGATCTGGTTATGGTGGGAATGCCTTACTGGGTAAGAAATGCTTTGCCCTTCGCATCGCTTCGACAATGGCTCGTGAGGATGGCTGGCTGGCTGAACACATGCTCATTCTTGGGATCACGCCTCCTGACGGCGAAAAACGTTATATAGCAGCTGCTTTCCCCTCAGCTTGCGGTAAAACAAACATGGCAATGCTGGTTCCTACTATTCCGGGTTGGAAAGTTGAGACCATTGGAGACGATATAGCTTGGATGAAATTCTCTCCTGATGGGCAACTCCGTGCCATCAACCCTGAATCAGGGTTCTTTGGGGTTGCCCCAGGAACTTCTAATTCAACTAATGAAAACGCCATGAAAACTCTTTGGGGAAATGCCATTTTTACAAATGTTGCACTTGATGAAAACAACGATGTTTGGTGGGAAAGGATGACCGAAAAGAAACCTGACTCACTTGTCGACTGGCAAGGGCGTGACTGGACTAGTGAATCTGAAGAACCGGCCGCTCACCCAAATGCACGTTTCACCGTACCTGCGAGCCAATGTCCTTCAATCGCCCCGGAGTGGGAAGATCCGGAGGGAGTACCAATTTCGGCAATCATGTTTGGGGGTCGACGCGCTTCGAATGTTCCATTGATAACACAAGCACGCGATTGGGAGCACGGAGTTTTCCTTGGTTCAATTATGAGTTCAGAAAAGACCGCTGCAGCCGCTGGAAAAATTGGTGAAGTTCGGTTTGATCCTTTTGCCATGCTGCCTTTTATGGGTTACAACGTGGGTGATTACATCAAGCATTGGATAGAAATCGGTAAAGCTACTGATTCAAGTAAGTTGCCGAAATTATTTTGGGTTAATTGGTTTCGGAAAGACGAAAATGGTGGTTTCCTTTGGCCAGGTTTTGGTGAGAATAGTCGTGTGCTTAAGTGGATTTTAGATCGTGTAGACGGAGCAGCTCAAGCCGTTGAGACACCTTTGGGTCTAGTTCCTGAAATTGACGGTATTGATACCTCTGGGCTGGATCTGGAAGTTTCAGCCATGCAAAGACTTCTTGAAGTTGACCCAGATTCATGGTGTGAAGAAGTTCCATTAATAGAAGAGCATCTAAAAAGTATTGGGGACCGACTACCCGAGGAGATGACTTCTCAACTCGATTATTTAAAATCTCGAATAGGTTTGGGAAACTGAATTAAATCGGCCCTAGGATCATCGATCGAATTCCTAGTCCCATCAAGAAAAGCCCAGCAAACCCGTAAAGTAAGTACCTTCGATTCTCTAATTGATTACGATAACCGTAAATTACTCCCACGCTTAGAACCGCAGCAGACCAGTAAAGCAAATGGAACTTGGGGATTTCGATATTTTCTGACGAAGCTAATGCAACGCCTGAAAAAAGGTGGGCTAGAACCATAATCTGGGCAGTTGCTGTTAGCCATACGAGTGCTGACACTCGAAACAGTTTGGTTCTGTGAGCTTGAAAGGACCAGATGCCAGCCGCTGCATTCAATAAGACCATCAACCATTCGATGACTTCATGGGTTCCTCTAAAGGAAGCTAGGACATTCATCAAATCGAGATTCGGTCTGTAATGAAGCTCTTAGTTTGGTTGCTTGCTTCGTCAGTTGAATAGATTTGATTTAAAAGGTTCATTCTCTTTTCTTGTTTCTTTTGGATTTATAAACCATTCAGTTCCGAAAACATTAACAAACTGGTCATTTGGAATCTGTAAAAAAAATGAATCTTCACCTATTTGACTTCTGTGAGTTGAAATCGCTTCTCTTTTCTTTTCAATGAAATCGGAAATATCTATGGCATGAGTGATTTCAGACTCGGCAGAACCAAAAGATTCCTCTTCTACTCGTTGCCGCCTCTCTTCTAGATCATCACCTATTCCAGCCAGACCTTCATCTGGAGCTGTTTCCATAGCTAGTTCAATTGTCTTCTTGATCGAATCCCTGTTGAGGGTCGTCCACCTGATGTTTTTCAGTCCGATCTGATCCGCCCAAAAAGTTCCCACCCTATGGACCTGAATATGGTCTGGATGCCCATATCCTCCATTCGGGTCATAAATGACCAAAAGGTCAACCGTTTCCTCGCATAAAAGATCAGCTAATCGCAAACTGGCTTTCTCAACATTCGCTTGCCAAAAACACTCAGGGTTAGAGGTTGAGGGCGAACCGGTCATTCCACTGTCCCTGTAGTTCAGGAATTCGACACGTGCTACTCCTAGTAGGTCCGCTGATTTGATGAGCTCTTCGGTTCGTCGTTCCTCTAAGAGTTCTCCTTCTTTTAAAACCCCCGGGACAGGTTCTCCTTCTTCTCCGCGAGTTGCTACTACAAGAATTACACGATTCCCAGATTCAGACAAAAGGGCCATTGTTCCGGCTGTGGACAGTGCTTCATCATCGGGGTGAGCGTGGAAAAAAACTATTGTTGACATTGAAATCTTTTAAGAGACAGCGCCGGTGCTGCGCAGTTCAGCGATCTCTTCCTCTTTGAATCCGAACTGCGTCAGAACTTCTTCGGTGTGTTGACCGGGGTGAGCCGGCGGTCTTTCAATTTTTCCTGGTGTTCGGCTGAATCGCGGAGCAGGCGCTGGTTGGGTTACGCCTGCAACTTCTACGAATGTTTTTCTTTCTACATTGTGAGGATGTTCAACTGCTTCGTATGCAGAAAGAACAGGGGCATAGCAAACATCACTACCAGCAAGTACTTGATCCCACTCTGCTCTGGTTTTTGTGACTATCAAGTCAGCCATTTTTTGTTTTAATTCTGGCCATTTTTCTCGGTCGTGTTGGAATGCGAATTCTTCTTGATCGAGTTCCAATTTTTCTAACATTTCTTGGTAGAACTGGGGCTCGATTGACCCTAGAGATATCCATTCACCGTCTGAGCATTCGTAAACGTCGTAAAAATGGGCTCCCGTGTCGAGAAGGTTCACGCCTCTTCCCTGTTGATGGAAACCTGTTTCCATCATTCCGTAAAAGAAGCTCATAAGACTTGCTGCACCGTCAACCATCGCTGCATCAACGACTTGGCCTTTCCCAGATTTTCTGGCTTCAATAAGTGCGCATACCATTCCAAAAGCGAGGTACATGCCTCCTCCTCCGAAATCTCCTACAAGATTTAATGGTGGCACTGGACCACTTTCGCTTCTTCCTATATGGGCTAAGACGCCGGCTAATGAAATGTAATTTATGTCATGTCCAGCTGCATTTGCGTAAGGTCCTTCTTGCCCCCAACCTGTCATGCGTCCATAGACTAAGGCGGGGTTCCTTTTAAGACAATCATCTGGGCCCACTCCTAGCCTCTCGGCCACTCCTGGTCTGAAACCTTCGAAAAAAATGTCGGATGTCTCAACCAATCTGAGAACCGTTTCTCTACCTTGTGGGTTTTTAAGATCTATTCCTAGACTTTTTCTTCCCCTGCTGATTATGTCGTTAGGTGGAGAATTCTCATCAAACTCTTTCACAGAGCCTGCACGGTCAATGCGTATGACATCTGCACCCATATCAGCGAGCATCATTCCGCAGAAAGGACCGGGTCCTATTCCTGCTAGCTCTAAGACTTTAACTCCGTCTAAAGCACCCATTTTTTCTCCTGTTTTTTCAACTATTTGCGTTTTCAGCATTTTTTACGTGCTGAATTATCTCATTTGTAATCTTTGGCCACGAACCCGGTGGTAGATCGTGTCCCCAACCTTCAACCATGACGAATTTAGCTCCAGGTATAACCTCTGCCGTGCGTTGTCCTCCACTTGGATCGACAAGAGTGTCTGCGCTTCCATGAAGTACGAGTGTAGGGGTATTGATTTTCATAAGCGCTTCTTCACGGTTTCCTGTTGAATTCATAGCTCGCATTTGTCGTTCTTTGGCTTCATTGGACTTATTAGTGCGCTCGGCATACCTTTCGAAAATTTTTAAACAGTATTCGTCGTCATGCCAATCAGTGCTCGCCCATATTCGTCTGTCGGTTAAGTCTTTTAAAGCTCGCTCCTGTGGGTCACTCGGTGCAGGGGCCAATAAGGCATCTAATGCTTTTCCTTTTGGAATACCAAAACCTCTCTTACCAGTGTTGGATGCCATTGAGGTGAGGCTGCTGATTTTATCCGGATGTTCAGCAGCAAAAATTTGGGCGACCATACCACCTAAAGACATACCTACTATGTGAGCTTTTTCTACTGACAACTGCTCTAACAATTCTGCAGCGTCGGAAGCCATGTCTAACAGCTCGTACTCTTTTTGCATCTCAGATGAAAGTCCGCTGTCTCTCTGGTCGTATCGAATTACGTGCAATCCTTCTTCAGCTAGTTTGTTACAGAAACCTTCTTCCCATAGCAATAACTGACTGCCCAAACCGTGGATTAGTAAAAGTGTTGGCTCTGTTGATGAACCGAAAGCCTCATAACAAATTTCCACCCCTGATGGGAGAAGGATCTTAGGCATTGAATTTCTTTCCTTTTTAAGTTTCAAATTTAAGACTATCTGCTGCCCTCATTACCAATTCGTTGAATTCAGCAGTAGTTTCGTTATGTGAGTAAAATTTTTGATCAACC
>MDTB01022195.1_pt1 | contig 17287 bp, 14 predicted proteins | sample 811161 | NCBI WGS metagenome assembly MDTB01 (sample SAMN05326650, study PRJNA326480) | marine metagenome | isolation source: seawater | place: Mediterranean Sea | collected 2009
AAAACTAGCCACAATTAAATAATATTTATCCAATGGCTGACTTATTTCGGATATCGCTCCAATTGCTTTTGGTATAGATTCTGCGACTTCAGGTTCAAGGATTTCAGATTCAAGGACTTCAGGTTCAAGGATTTCTTCAATGACGGGTTCAGGTATTACTTCCTTTTTAACTTCAGCCTCAATGACTGAATCACTTAGCATTGAAGCAGTCGGTTTGGAGTCCTCAGTCATGTACAATTCAGTCATGTTTCGGATATCGCTCCAATAAAATAAAGTAATACCGATAACAGAGGCAAATAACAAGAGTAGGATTAAATATTTTCTCATGATGCAATGTTGAAAGGTCGAAGGTTTTTATCGCTTAAATTGGTGACCAATTTAATCCTTTTTAAAACAACCACAAAAAACTCCTAGAGTCACCACACCCTAGGAGTTATATACACAAATTTCAACAGTCTGGACCAAAAGCTATTGTTGAAATGGAATAATGGACATGTTTTGTGCCCTGTTAATAATAAAGATCACCCTCACCTCAAAACTTCATGAAATACTTCCCTTTCTAACACCTCAAAATAAGCCTCAAACTCCTACAATTTACAACTGCTAATCAAGGTTGTACATTGATCTTTTTTTTGAAAAATGAAGATTAGTACCTTTGCTTTCAAGCATCAAATCTATGAGGAGGAGGTCTAGAGAAAAGAGGGAAAATAATGACATATTATAGTACTAGAAATGGCACTAAATGGAGGAGATTTTGGTAGTCGAATTTGTTTCCAAAATTTCAATTACTGATTTGTTACCTACACTTTTTTTTGTACAAAAAACTGCTTATATTTGCTCTAAAAGGCAATTATTTATGCTCGTAAGCTTGTAAAGTATAAATTTGACATTATATTTTGGCCCACTGATGCAACGTTAAATAAACCACAGTATTTTGCGGTAAATTCAAAGATTTGAATCCACAGTTGAACCACTTAACTATTAAATCCTTCGCAAACCTTATCACTTTTTATCGGAAAGGTTTCATTTATACCTGTCTTCTGGTTTTTTCGGTGGCTTCAAATGCGCAATTATTAAATGAGACGCAATGGTTTTTTGGCAGTTCTACTGCCAACTTGCAATTTGATAAAAATGGGCTTCTCGTATACCAGGAGAATCGTATGAATCCAAATTTTGGATCTGGGGGTCCAGCAGTAATTAATCATTCATTAACAGGAAATTTAATGTTATACACCGATGGTGTTCGAATTTACGATGGCTCCGGAGAAATTATGTCGGGCGCTGTTGATTTAAACGGTGATGCGTCAGTCAATCAAACCGCCTTGGCCTGTCCCTCACCAGATGATGCAGATAGATATATTGTTTTCACCAACGCAAGCAAACTATCCGCAAAAGATGAATTGCAATATAGTATCGTAGATCTAAGTGCTCCCGGTAATGGGAGTCTTGATGCCCCCTTAGGTGAAGTCGTATCAAATAATAATTCAGTAGGCCTTTTCAGTCCTGCGGAAGGTATGACGGTAGTACAAAGTATCACCAATCCAAGCCTCAGCTGGTTAATCGCCCAAAATAGAGGTACCTATACTTTTTACGTGTATAAAATTACCAATGATGGAGTTGATCAGGAGCCTATCAGTATTCTTTATCCTTTTACTACTGACATTAGGGAATTTGAAGCCGCCAATATGTCAATGAATCCTGATTCTTCTATTCTTGCTATAGCACCTAAAACAGGCTTAAGAAACGTAATGCTGATGAACTTTAATGATACTTCCGGAGTATTGACCTTTAACAGTCAAATCTTAAATACGGGTTTTCCGGATGATGCAAATCAGGGTATTTATGATGTTGACTGGTCAAATGATGGTCATAAATTATATCTTTCACGTTATGGTGCGTTAGATAAGATCTCTGGCGATCTCTATCAGTTTGATTTAATTGATAGCTCAAGTCTCATCCAATCGATTCTATCAGAACCCATTTACCGAAGTTATGGTCTTAAAAGGGCCATTGATGGTAATCTTTATCACCTCGTCCAAGAAGAGGAAGCAAGTCCTTATTTAGTGAAGCAAATTAAAAATATTGATAGTAGTCATGACTTGATTGTATACGAAAATGATTTTTTAACGACCGATTTTCAAAGTACGCAGTTCCCATCATTTGCTCCGGGTACTTTTGAGGAATTCACCTCTTTAGATTTTATTTATTTGGATAGTTGTCAAGATCTATCTACTAAATTTTTCCCTTTGGTTGATCCGCCCGCTAATAAATATGTATGGGATTTTGGAGATGGAAATGGAATCAACAGCATCGCTCCCATTCATGCCTACGAATCTGCGAGTTCATATAATGTCACCCTTTATGTAGAGCTTAACGGTAAAATACAAAGCATCACTAAGTCCATTAACATCATTGCAGAAGAAATGGAAGTCAATCTGATCGCTGATACTACCATTTGTGATAATGAAATTCTTACTCTTGATCCTGAGACAGAAGATGGTATTTCATATCAATGGAATACAGGTGAAACCACGAGTACCATCGATATTGATACCGCAGGTATTTATTGGGTAGAAATAACTGGTGCCTCAGGTTGTACTAAATATGCGGAATCCTCAGTCACGGAATATGGTTCGCAACGTCAAATTCAAAATAAATGGTATTTCGGAGAGACCGCAGGTATTGAATTCACCTCTGGCCCCCTACCGATCGATGATGAAAATCAAATGAACTCATTGGAGTCTTGTACGACCATTGATGATGCGGATGGGAATTTAATGTTTTATACAAATGGGAAAACTATTTGGAATAAAGCGCACCAAGTCATGCCTTTCCTATCTGATAGCATCCAAAGTCTCTCAGGAGATAGTACAAGTAGCCAAGGTGCTTTGATTATTCCTTTTATGGATGATATTACCATGTTCTATGTATTCACTGCTGGAGAAGTAGATGCGGATGGCACCCATTTCCCAATGACTTATGCTATTGTAGATATGAAAAAAGATTCGGCCCGTGGTGCTGTTGTACTTAGCAATTTACCACTATTTGACCAAAGTATTGAAAAAATCACTTCTTCAGGTTTTTTTTTAAATGCCTGGTTGATCACGCATGAATTCGGTAATAATTCTTTCCGAGCCAATCTCATCGATGATACAGGCATCGGGGCTACCGTATACACTCCAATCGGCAGTGTCTTAGAAAAGCAAATGCCTATAAATGCCTCTGGATACATGACCTTTGGCAATGGTACGCAATTGTTTGCTAATACCGTTCCAGGTCCCAATACCCTTGAAATATTTGATTTTGATAACCAAATAGGAAATTTTAAAAATTTCAGACAAATCGAAACTGCAGCAACAGACGACCTCTATGGTGTGGCTTTTTCTAGTGATGGTTCTAAGATTTATACCACCTCAGCAAGTGAATTGATTCAGTTTAATCTTGATAGCTTAGGTACTGAAGATGAAATAACTCACATCACATCAAGTAAATATGATGATTATAGCTCGGAAGGTATCTACGGTGCGCTACAGCGTGGACCCAATGGTATCATTTATCTGGCCATTGATCAAGGGCTCGCGGTGGGTACCATTTCTAATCCTTCACTGGAAGGTGCGGCAGCAAATTTCAATGCTACAGGTTTTGATTTGTCAGGACATACCAGCAGAAAGGGTCTACCTAGTTTTGTCCAAAATTCAGGATCATCGCTTCAAAACCCCGATGCTTCCTATGTCAATGCCTGTTTTGGACTTAGTACGGAGTTTTATGCATCCGGTAGTTCTATTTTAGATGAATATTTTTGGGTTTTTTATGATTCATTATCTCAAACTGATACTTTATATGCTACGAACGAGCAAACTACAGAATATGAATATGGTGCTACTGGTTTTCAATATTTCACTTTAAATATTACCAATCGATGTGGCTATGACAGCCTGATCACAGATACCTTGGAGGTTTATAGTCTTCCTGTGAATCCTGATATTACCGAAAATGCCTCAATATGTGAAGAATTTTTGGAACTTGCCGCATGGGATGAGGATCGCAGTGATTACAATTATTATTGGTCAACTGGAGATACGTCTAGAATCATTGAAATTTTCGATCCCAATACCCTCTACTTGGCCATTATAAATGATGATGGTTGTTCCTCGGATACGGTAGAAATATTTGTTGGGGATGGGCGTCCTGACCTTGACTTAGGTATTGATCAACAGTATTGTCAATTTGATTCAGCACCCGATTTAAACAGCTATATAAGTGACTTAAATACCCAACAATGGACCATCGATGGCGCAATCCTCGATACGACCAGTACGCAGTCTATATCCACAGAAATTTCAGGTGTTTTTGAATATATTATTTTTGCCAAAGAGGATGATGCTTTTGGCGGTTGCAGTAATACAGATACCGTCTTAATATCTATAAAAGCAGCCCCGGAGCTCAATCCAATCTATACTCCACCCTCTAATTGCGGTACTGATGATGCACTACTCTCATTATACGTTTCATCTGAAGGAAGTTACAGATACGATTTCAGTGGTATAAATATCAATACTTTTGGATCTATTGATGGCCCCGATACCTTATCGGTCTCTGGTGGACTGTCTGTTGGAGTTTATAATTATAAAATCACAGACTTAGTCTCTAGCTGTATTTTGGAAAATCCAGTTATTATTGAAGATGATGCTCCCTTCTCATTATCAGCAAATAATCTACCTGATTGTGATATCGATGCGAACTTGAGTTTGACGGTTTCGGGAGTAGCCCTTCCCTCAGCGGTAAATATATATATCAGCGATCTTGGTTATGATACAGTATATGCCAAAAATAATCTTTATGTTCCACTCAGCATTACACCAGAACTAGACTCAGGGTTTTATTATGTAACCGTAGAAGAAATCGGTGATAGCGGCCCCTGTATTCAGTCCGATACCGTTCTAATTACCCCACTGATTGCAGGAATAAATGACTGTCAAACTGAAATATTTGCTCCAAATGCATTCAGTCCGAATGGTAACAGCCAGAATGAAAACTTTTTTGTCTACCCCAATTTATTTGTCGATCAATTTGAAATATTTATCTATACACGATGGGGAGAGCAAATCTATTACTCAAATGATAAAAATTTCAGTTGGGACGGTACCTATAATGGCCAAATCATAGGTCCAGCCACCTATGCCTATGTAATTAAATACACCCATATAGAAAAACCAGATTTAGGAATTCAAACTCAATATGGATCCATCTCTTTGATTAAATGAAAAAATGTGTTGAATAGCCAAAACAAAAAAAATATCAACCTATTGAGAATAAGTTACTTTTTGATGATCTACTTTTTGATCAGTCATACATCTTGGACCAAAACACAGCTGCCCACTGCATTAAAAATACAAGTGATAGATGCCTTCGAACATCCTGTTTCTAGTGCTGAAGTAGTGCTTTATACCACAGAAGAAAACTATCGATTTCAAAAAAATGCCTTTGACAAAGAGGAAACTGACAAAAAAGGAAGGGTTACTTTTCGAAGGTTACAACCTATCCCTTATTTCATAGACGCCCAAAATGAGTTGAAAAAAAATAACGAACTCGCAGCTCTGACCGAATCACTTCAAAAAAATAAAATAAACAAAGTCATCGTATTGATTGAGTAACCTATTTCTTTAAGGTAATGAATACCATCGCATGTGCGGAAATCAAGTCCCAAAAGGCACCATTATTAGAAAAAATATCTAAGTGAATGACCTCCAATTTTTCCAAAACAACTACCAAGACCAACAATATTGAAGTCAGTCTGATTAAATTTTTCTTCCTTTGATCCATGTTTCCTTATCTCAATGTAAATATATCAGAAATATTAGATTCTACTAAAATCAATGGCTGAAATTGGTACTCAAATCTCGAAAGCATCCCGACTACTAGAAAATAACGAACTGGTAGCCATTCAAACAGAAACGGTATATGGCTTGGCGGGTAATGCACTGGAGCCCCTCGCGATAGCAAAAATATATACAGCAAAGGACCGCCCAAGTTTTGATCCGCTCATCACCCATGTAACCAATATCGCTGATGCCTCCGCACTGGTCCATAACTTTCCCGCACTCGCCCATAAGTTAGCAGAGCAATTTTGGCCAGGTCCTTTGACTTTGCTATTACCCAAACGAGAATACGTTCCTGATATCCTCACCTCAGGTTTAGATAAAATGGCCATTAGAGTCCCTAATCACCCTATGTCGCTAAATTTATTAAAACAAATCCGATTCCCGTTGGCTGCGCCAAGTGCTAATCCATTTGGCTATGTTTCCCCTACTACTGCCGCGCATGTAGACCAACAGTTAGGGGCTAAAATCCCCTATATTCTTGACGGGGGTCCGGCCCATATCGGTTTGGAGTCTACCATTGTATCGATTGAAGAAGAGGTCATTTACGTACATCGACTGGGAGGAATAGATATAGAAATGCTTAGAACGTTTGGCGAAGTAAACGTACTGCCCCATACAAAAAGTTATCCTGATGCGCCCGGGCAGCTCGACAGCCATTATGCCCCCAGAAAAAAGATCATTATAGGTGATTTAGAGTTACTTCTTTTAAAGTATTCAGATATGAAAACCGGTATTCTCTCTTTTTCCAAAATCTATCCGCATCCCAATAAAAGCATTGCTTTATCTCCCGATGGAGATGTGCATGAAGCTGCCGAAAATCTTTTCAGTGCCTTGAGAACCTTAGACACTGAAGATATCGACCTAATTTTAGGTGAGTATGCACCTCAAAAGGGCATTGGAAGAGCCATAAATGATCGTTTAAAGCGTGCTTCCTTTATTTAGCAATAATTAATTTTAATTTGAAGAAATTAGATACAAATTTGTGTTCGAAAAATATTCAGTCGATATGAAAAATATAGATGATTTTAATTTCAGAAATCGAAAGGCCTTATTAAGGGTTGATTTTAATGTCCCGTTGAATAACGAACTAATCGTCACTGATGAAACTCGGATTATTGCTACCATCCCCACCATTAAAAAAATCATAAACGAAGGAGGTTCTGTTATCCTAATGAGCCATTTAGGTCGACCAAAAAAAGGTCCAGAGGACCAATATTCTCTAAAGCACATCATCCCTAATCTTCAAGAAAAACTGGGTACTGAGGTAAAGTTTGCCAGCGACTGCATTGGAGTATCAGCCTTAGAGCTATCACAGACACTGGGAACAAGAGAAGTAATGCTCCTCGAAAATGTCAGATTCTACCCAGAAGAGACCAAAGGTGATGAAGATTTTGCCTCCAAACTGGCAAAACTAGGTGACATTTATGTGAATGACGCTTTTGGAACGGCACATCGTGCGCATGCCTCTACAACCATTGTTGCCCAATTTTTTGAAGATAAGTGTGCTGGATATATCATGGGGAATGAATTGGCTAATGCCAAGAAGGTACTTGAAGATCCCCACCGCCCTTTTACGGCCATTATGGGTGGTGCTAAAATTTCAGATAAAATCATGATTATTGAAAAGCTTCTGGATAAAGTAGATCATCTCATCATTGGTGGTGGCATGTCATATACCTTTACAAAAGCACAAGGTGGAGCCATTGGTAAATCTCTATGTGAAAACAACCGTATGGCATTGACTCTTGAACTGATTGAAAAAGCCAAAGCCAAAGGCGTAAAAATCTACCTTCCTCTTGATAATGTCATTGCTGATGATTTCAGTAATGATGCTAATCGTCAGATCGTCAACTCAGGAGAAATTCCTGACGATTGGGAGGGTCTGGATATCGGCCCTCAAAGCATTAATGCGTTTGAAAACGTAATTAAAAACTCAAAAACAATTCTTTGGAATGGTCCTATGGGGGTTTTTGAATTTCAAAATTTTGCTGTAGGTACTGAAGCCATCGCAGAAGCTGTGGTGACCGCCACTCAAAATGGTGGTTTTTCCCTCATCGGAGGGGGGGATTCTGCAGCCGCCATTAATAATCTAGGCTATGGTGATAAAGTATCCTATGTTTCAACGGGTGGAGGGGCTTTATTGGAATATATGGAGGGGAAAACATTGCCGGGCGTGGCTATTTTAGAAGATTGATGACGCTTGATAATTTTTACCTCTAGATTATCGTTTTTTAATAACCGCACCACTTTCAAAATAAATCTTATTTTCATCAATAAACTTGTGCAATACAGTGATGAAATCCTCTTGGTCATAAAGTTTGAAAATAGTGGATAATGCATCTAAATCTATTCCTTGAGAAGATATGGATCGAATGATCTAAAGAGGATTCAAATCTACCGAGACTTTTTTTCTGGAAATACAATAATCACAGATGCCACAGTCCAAATCGGTCTGCTCACCAAAATAATCTTGTAGCATTCTGGTTCTACAGATATGATTTGTATTCACATAATGAAGCACCCGGTGAAATTTATTCTCTATCTGCTCATTTCTTTTCTGTAAATCAACTGATTGGATAGGCAAGGATCCTAGATCCAATCTTCCCTCTATAAATTCAATTTGTGGCTTGAAGGTCGTCATTCGATAGTCTATGACTTGATAATCATGCAGCAGGTTCAACTGCTCTTTTGCTTTTTTTAAGTTGATTTTTAAAACGCCTGCGATGTCTGCCTCATTGACCATCATATAGCTCGTATAAAGCTCACCCCCATACAACCTAAAAAGTACTTTGATCAAAGGATCAAGTGAGGCATGAGCTACCTGAAACTGATAAAGCACCTCTCGTTGCATCAGCATGGAAATCTTGGACTTTTGAAAAATATTTTCTGTCAACTCAATGACGCCAGCGTTTTCCAGCTTCTTGAGGGCAAATACCGTTGGGTAAGCAGGTAAATCAAAATCATTAATGAAATCAATAAAGACAAAATCAAAACTCAAGCCTGCCCCACTACCAATCGCCATCTTATACCTATTTGATAGGGCTTGATAGACACGCTTGACAAATTTAATATCTACTGCTGCCCGAGAGATGTACTGCTCCGTCTCAACGATATCTTGATCATGGAAAAGAAGTGCTGCATAAGCCTTCAAGCCATCTCGACCCGCTCTTCCTGCCTCTTGATAATAGGCCTCCAATGTTTGGGGCAAATCCAAATGTAATACCGTGCGCACATCGGGTTTATTTATGCCCATACCAAACGCATTGGTCGCTACCATTACTCTTAATTTTGATTGTATCCAATCGGCTTGTCTTTGATTTCGTTCATCATAAGATAAGCCCGCATGATAAAATTGAGCAGAAATACCCTTTTGATTTAAGTCTCTGGAAACCTGCTCAGCTCTCTTTCGACTTCCCACATATACGATAGAAGATCCCGCAACTTTATTGAGAATATCATATACCTTTTGAAATTTATTTTCTCCTTTAAATACAACATAGGAAAGATTATCGCGTGCGTAAGTGTTCTGAAAGACTTTAGGATTCGCTAAGTCCAGCTGCTTGATAATGTCTTTTTTTACCTCTTCAGTGGCAGAAGCCGTTAAAGCAATCAACCTCTTCATTGGAAACAATTCCGTAAAATCTTTGATTTTTAAATAATAAGGTCTGAAATCATGGCCCCATTGAGAGATACAATGGGCCTCATCGATGACGAACAAAGCAATGACCATTTTTTCTAATCTGGCTAAAAAAAGCTCTGAAACCAATCTTTCAGGAGAGAGGTAAAGAAATTTAATACCTCCGTAAATGCAGTTATCCAAAAGAATGTCAATTTCTCTTGAAGACAAGCCCCCATGAATAGCTAAGGCCTTTATGTTTCTCTTTTTCAATTCATTCACCTGATCAATCATCAAAGCGATCAAGGGAGTGACGACTAGGGTAAGGCCGTCAAGTAACAACCCAGGAATTTGAAAGCAAATTGACTTTCCTCCTCCAGTAGGCAATAAAGCAAGGGTATTTTGACCTTTTAGGACGGACTCTATGATTTCTAGTTGAGATTCTCTAAAATGCTCAAACCCCCAATGATTACGCAATATCTCTTTCGGATCAGTCAAACTTATTTACATTAAACACATTCATCTTATCAGTGCTTTGTAAAAATATAAAACAATAATATCAGCTCCTGTGACTACAAATCTAACATCCAATAACCATCTTTTTTATATTATGTACAAGTACGTTTATTTCATGAGCCCAAGTACTGATTTTGTCAGCATAATAGTGAGAACAATGAGAACCAATGACTAAGTCCCCAGTCTTTAAATACCTCAATAAATAGTCAAAATCTAAGGTTAACTCCTCAATAATGACGACATAATCTACACTTAACGTTTCCACAAACTCCCCTGCTGATTATTATTATTTATAAATATAATTTTATGCCCTTGCCATAATAGCAGATGAAAGGGACCAAAGTGTTTCAGTTCTTCAGTCCTAAACAACTCAGTCAGATCACTGAAAGCACTCGGAAGTCCTAAAAATCCACAAAATGAATTTTTACTTCATTTCAAGCGTTCAGAAAATTTGGGTTTGTACCGATCAATCATTAAACGAGCAGAATAACCCTCAATCACATCGATGTCCATTTGGTCTTGCATATCATAGATCACGAGCATTTTTCGTTCATTAGCATTAATATGGGTAAATAAATTAATTATTTGCCAAAAAATAATGAGTAGCAGTCCAGATACTAACCGTACAAATGATTTTTTCCTAAAAGCAACTAGTAGCAATATCTGTATCAAATACATAACTATAACTTCACTAGAATGAAGATACAAGTCCGATATCTTAGTGTGTGGTAGCCGCTCAATCTACATGACATAGGCATTCATAACACTTATCAAATTTTAAAGTGCCCAGCCCATATATAAATGGATTAGATCAAAAAATAAAGAGATTACCAACAATACAACTGCCAAAATAAGAATGCAAAAAGTAGCGGGTAATACCCATAAATTGGATGATAAAAAATATGTTGGAAGCTGATGAAAATAATACATCGCAATAGGAAGGATAGCTATTTACGCTTCCAAAGAAGTGCACATAAGTGCCCAAAAATAATCTCCCACTGGATTTTTATCTCCCAACAGCTATAGAACAGAGGAAAAAAAATAACAATCCCTGTGACAGCAATAAATGAAAGTTGAAAGCTAACGTCATAAATCATATTTGAATCAATCAAAGGCAATACGAATGCGGTCAGTGCGATTGAATTATAAATATTAGAATTCCGATGATTCATTTCACTCAAACTCACGATAGAAAACATGGTAGCCGCACGAATTACTGAGGGAACGAGACCAGTTATAAAAGAATAAAGCCAGAGTCCCAAGATGATCCCTATACCATAGTAATAGCGACCTAAATATATATTTCTTAAGGGTTTCAAAAAAAACCTAAAATCAGAAAAATAATACCCATGTGTAATCCTGATAAAGCTAAGACGTACATAGTCCCTGAAGTAGCATAAGCTGACTTTAGTTCTTGGTCTAAATAATCCTTAATCCCAAGTACGAAGGCAACTACTACAACCCTTGACTGAGCATCCTTAATTTGATTTTGAAATAAGGCTTTTGCCTTATACCTCATTTCAAATGCCAAAGCACGGATACTAAAACGCGAAGAGCTACCAATACACATAATGTCATCATCTCGCACATAAGACTGATGATAAATATGTTTGCGGTTTAATTATTGAGCATAATCAAAAGCCATAGGATTTTTAGAGGATCTGATGGGGAATAGACTTCCAGATACATAGAAATAAGAATCATAAGACCTGACCGTATTATGTATTTCTTTCCGTACATGAAGTTGAATCTTCCCCTCCCTTTTAATTGACCGATCGCCTAGGAGCACCGAATCTATTCGAAAGGTATATCTGACATATTTCTCTTGCTTAATAGGATCCTTTATAATCCAATCTGAAAAAGAACTTATTTGCTGAATATCCACATGACTCAAATGGTCCAAATCTTTACGCTTATCGTTGTAATAGGCCATGCCATATCCAATCAAATAAATCATTTACAAACCAGTAATCCCACTGAGAAATAAGGAATACTTCCTCACAAAAAGCCAGAGGTAAAGAATCGCTAGCCCACTAAATATTGAAATGGTAGAATAAGATGCAATTTCTAAATGAAAATCATAGATCCATATGCCGAGGATTAAACTCAATAAATAGCGCAAAAAAGGATAGTTATTCCATAGATACATTCAGTTATACCGTTTTCAACAATATAACTCATTAATGAAAAAGTCGTATTATTTTAATTAAATAATGTAATGAAGTGACACTTTTAGTGCTTAAGTTTTTGAGACATGCCTTGATGCATAATGTCTGTCTCAATAAATGTCGGTCCTATCGGTAAAAATCCTTGGTGGGCATAAAGATTTATAGCTTCCGATCGCGCGTTTAAATACACGAGTACTCCCGATCCGAATTTACTTTTAATATCTACCAAAGTGGATTTTAACAAATCTGCACCTAAACCTTTACTTCTATAAAATGGTAATACTGCGAACCTTTCGAGCTTCACGCCTTGAGAGGTTTTCCTCCAACGTGCGGTACCCAAGGCATTGCCCTCTTCATCTACCGCAACAAAACAATGAGCCAAACTTTCCGCATCTTAATGTACAATAGCCTCTGGAACACCTTGTTCATTTACGAAAACACGTTGTCTAATTTCATAGATTTATGTAATAATACAGCTAAATTTGCGGCTACAACCTTATGATTCATAATGTTTTTGGTAGGCTTTGATAATACTTTTGATCAGGCGGTGTCTAAGTACATCTCGCTCGTCAAGGTGTACAAATCCAATATTTTTGGTCTCCTTAAGTACTTCTAACACTTCTAGCAATCCTGATTTTTGCCTTGGCAGTAAATCAATTTGAGACTTATCGCCCGTCACAATTACCTTTGAACTAGGGCCCATACGTGTGAGAAACATTTTGATCTGATTTTGTGTCGCATTTTGAGCTTCATCCAGCAAAATAAAGGCATTATTGAGCGTTCTGCCCCTCATATAAGCCAATGGGGCTATCTCAATAATATTGTTTTCCTGATAAAATTTCAACTTCTCTGGCGGAACCATATCGCTTAATGCATCGTAAATAGGTCTTAAATAAGGATCTATTTTATCCTTCAAATCTCCTGGAAGAAATCCCAGACTTTCTCCTGCCTCTACCGCTGGTCGGGTAATGATTATTTTGGCTATTTCTTTATTTTTTAATGCCTTCACAGCCAAAGCTACAGATATATAAGTCTTTCCAGTTCCTGCTGGTCCTAAGGCGAAGACCAAATCATTTTTCTTTACGGCCGTTACTAGTTTTTTTTGATTTGGGGTCTTTGCACTTATTTTAATCCCTTTGGTACCATAAACCAAAATTTCTGCCAAATCATCACCCTCATTTAGATGATTTTCATCTACCAAATATGAAATGACCTGATCCCGCGTAAGATTCCCGTATTTGTGATAATGAAGAATCAATGAGTTCAAAATTTCATTGATCTTGACCAATTGAGGAGCAGCACCTTGAATAGTGATCTCATTGCCCCTTGAGATTATTTTAGTATCCGGAAAGGCCGACATGATCTCATTTATATTGGCGTTTTCTATTCCAAGAAAATCAACCAAGGGTATGTTTTCTAGTGTAAATATTTTTTCGAGCAAGTGAAGTGTCTTTTTAAAATTGTCTTTGCCTATTTTTGCTATTGCGTTTTCAATAACAAATAAAACAAATATTCTTTTCAAACATGGCCCTAATCACTTTTATGTCTGATTATGGATTAGAAGACCATTATGTAGCCGCTACCAAAGGAACGCTGCTAAGCCTCAACCCCGAATTAACCATCGTTGATATCAGCCATGAAATTAAATTATCAGATATCGCTCATGGAGGTTACGTATTGCGCAATGCTTTTAAAAAATTTCCCAAGGGTACCGTTCATCTCATTACTATGAATTCTTCGAGAAGCCAGAAAAATCGATGGATTGGACTCACTTTGGAAGGCCACCACTTCATCGGCACAGATTCTGGTATTTTCAGTATTATAAGCACTGAAAACCCCTCCCTCGTCGTTGAAATTTGCCCTATTAATACAGGAACTACTTATCTAAAAATAGTTGGTCAAGCCGTCAACGATCTGGTCATGGGACGTGGTCTTGATCACATTGGTCAGATCATAACTGATCACCGGCAACTGATTGATCGAACCGCTAAAATTACAAAAAAGGGTATGGTTGGACATGTCATTCATATAGATCACTATGGCAATTTAATTACTAATATTAAGCATACTGATTATCTTGAAATCCAGAAAATTAACGGACAGGTCACCTTCCAAATACAAATAGGTAGAGAGATTTTTGATCGATTGCATGAAGGCTATGATGCAGTCGAGCCTGGTGAGTGTTTTGTGTTTTTTAATTCAGAAAAGGTCTTACAAATTGGCATTAATATGGGGCGAGCCTCAGAACTATTAGGTATCCGAATGGATGCTTCTGTTTATATAAATTTCAATGTTCAATGATGCTATTGAGAATTGTCCGTATGAATTTCAAGAAGAAAAAGTCTTAGTGTTTTAGAAATTATTTAAAAATATCAAAGGTAAAATTTCTGACTTTAAAGGTTGTGAATCTATTCATTTATACAGAAATCAAGATCAATTCAATGTTTTCTATACGCACAGCCATTGGCTATCAGCAGACCATTTAAATAAATACAAAGCGTTTTTGTTTTTTAAAACCACTTGGGCTAAGGTGAAAGTTTTGTTTACAGAAAAGCCTCGAGCGTATTCTTTGATATAAAAATACTAGGAACAGGTAAGTGATCGGCTAAAGCATTGAAGATACAAAATTGATCCATATTACATTGCCATTTCCATAAAGCTAACATCGCTGTTTCAAACTGATCTGTAAAAAAATATAACTATAGATTATTGATGAAATGAGAATTTATCTGAGGCAAAAATCAAATAAATTTAAGTACCAAAGGAGGGAATCGAACCCTCACTCCCGAAAGAACACGATTTTGAGTCGTGCGCGTCTACCAGTTCCGCCACTTTGGCATTTAGTGATCACAAAAATATCTAAATCTCACATCAACGCAAACTATTGATCCTTTTAAGTTGGCTTATTTTTTTATTTTTATAAACGAAATACCCCTACCAAATATAGTAAAATACTCTTTTCAAAATGATCCTAATTATTCCTGCTAATTAATGTGATAAACTGAAATCATTAAAAAAATAATTTGCCTATCTTTCCACAAATTTTAGTGCATCATTCGTATTTATGTCAAAGAAATTAGAAAACTTATTTGAAGGCTTTATGTTTTGGAGCCGTTGGGTGCAGGCCCCTATGTACGGCGGATTGATTTTTGGTTCCTTCATTTATCTCTATGTCTTTTTTCATGAACTCTTCAATATGTTCACAAGGCTCCTCAATCAACCGGTTGGTTCAAAGTCGGGTCCGTGGGAAGAAACTGAGATGATGTTGAGTGTTTTGAACCTTGTGGATATTTCAATGGTAATGAACCTTTTGGTCATTGTAACCATTGGTGGATATTCGATATTTACAAGCCGGATGGATCTCGATTTACATGAAGATAAACCCTTGTGGCTAAATAATTTGGATGCAGGTCAGTTGAAAATAAAGTTAGCTACCTCCCTCGCATCTATAACGGGCGTTCAGCTCTTAAAAACCTTTGTTGATTACAGAGAGGCGGCAACTAAAGTGAGCAGTGAAGAAATTGTTATTGAAATCATCATTCATATCGTCTTTATTTTATCCGCATTGTTATTGGCGCAAACAGAAAAAATAACCCATAGCTATCAACATGAAAAGAATTTGATGAAGTCGAAAATGATCAAAAAAAATAAAGAAGATGAAAATCTACTTAAATATGATTTTGATTCTTAATACCATTTCTATTTGAATCAAAAGGAGCTATTGTTTATCGCTCCCAATTAAAAGTTGTTATTTTTTCAATAAATTGATTGATTAACAAAATGGCATTTAGAACATCCTCCTGATGTACCATTTCAATAACTTGATGCAAATGACGCGTAGGAATAGAAACGGCACCTGCAACGGCTCCGTGTTTACCAGTTCTTTGTAATCCCGCAGTGTCAGTTCCTCCTACCGTAAGTACCTCTGGTTGCCATGTTATTTCAGCATCTGTAGCCGTTTGTTTCAAATACTTCACCATTCTAGGGTCACATATAGTGGAAGCATCCATAATTTTAATAGCAGGTCCATTCCCCAGTGATGTTATTTGCTCATGGGCTTGTGCCCCGGGTAAATCAAATGCAATAGTCGTATCTATGGCCAATCCATAATCTGGATCAATGTGATGCGATGCCACTTGGGCACCCCGCAAACCTACCTCCTCTTGCACCGTAAATACAGCATAAACATCTATTTGAGGATTCTTTAACTGCTTAAGTACCTCTATCAATACATAAACTGATATCCTGTTGTCTAGGGATTTACAATTGATACAATTACCCATTTCAATCAACTCTCTTTCTCTAGTGATCGGATCACCTATGGCTATAATTTTTTTTACTTCTTTTCCAGACATCCCTGTGTCAATAAAGAAATCTTCTATTTGTACCCCCTTGTTTCGTTCTTCAAGCTTCATTAAATGAATCGGCTTTGAACCCATAACACCAATGATTGCCTTCTGACCATGAATAACCACGCGTTGAGCTGTAAGGGTTTTTGGATCAAATCCTCCCAATGTATGAAATCGAATAAAGCCATTATCATCAATTTGTGTCACCATAAAGCCAATTTCATCCATATGGGCAGCTAGCATAATTCTTGGCGGAGATACTACTTTTTTGGCTTTGACCAATGTAATTAAATTACCCATATTATCAATGGAAATCTCATCGCAATAAGGCGCAATCTCTTTTTCAATAACATCTCTTATTTGAGACTCAAAACCGGAAGTTCCGGGGGTTTCGCAGAGATTTTTTAAAAGGGGTATATTCATTTTCATATTCTAAAATTTAAAAAGGCTTTGGAAAATCAGCTGCTTTCCAAAGCCTTGGATGTGCGCACGAGAGGAATCGAACCTCCACGGCCACAATTAGCCACTAGGCCCTCAACCTAGCACGTCTACCAGTTCCGCCACGTGCGCAAAACAGAATGTAAAAATAAGTTGATTATGCTAATAAAAAAGAAACCCTAAGACTAAATAAAAAGTATTTCCAATTCGACTCCTATATACCATCAGCAAAAAGTGAACTAATAAGGGTTAAATTATAAGAGAGTGTTTTAAACAGATTAAACACTTAAATTTAACTACAATGGGAAAGAAGAGAAA
>MDTB01174724.1_pt1 | contig 17287 bp, 16 predicted proteins | sample 811161 | NCBI WGS metagenome assembly MDTB01 (sample SAMN05326650, study PRJNA326480) | marine metagenome | isolation source: seawater | place: Mediterranean Sea | collected 2009
CATAATATTGAAAAATCTGGCCAGTAACCTTTTTTTAATTATTCCAATATCAATTATTTTAATATTATTAATTTTTCTTTTTTTCGCCTACGAAGTGACGTTTGTCGAGGGAAAGATAAATATTAGGTCTAAAATGCAAGATGTATTGAAAAGTACTCTAATAGACGAGAATAGTCCTGAGTTAAATTTATCTCACTTTCCCAATAAAGTCTTACCATCTAATTTAGACCTTCAAGAGAGAAACTATAAGCTTGTAAATTTTTGGGCTAGTTGGTGTGCGCCTTGCAGAGCAGAACATGAGAATTTGATGGCCATAAAGAAACTAGGACACAAGATTATTGGTGTAAATTATAAGGATAGTCATGGTAAAGCAGAAAAATTTTTACAAGAGCTCGGCAATCCCTACTATAGAATTGGATCAGATGAAAATGGTGAGGCTGCAATAGCTTGGGGAGTATACGGTATTCCTGAAACATTTCTTATAAGCCCAGAAAATAAAATTATTGAAAAGATAGCAGGGCCCTTAACCAAATCAATTTATGATAATAAACTGAAAAAGTATCTTGACCCTTAGCTTTATTTAATCCTTTTCCTCTACTAGATATCTTTGAAAGAGTTTATACTGAAGCGCAAAAAAAATGAGGGTCATTACCGGGAGACCAAAGGTTTTAAAATTAACCCATTGATCCTGACCAAAATATCTCCAGACAACTTCGTTTAATACTGCTAAAATAAAGAAAAAAATTGTTACCCTCTTTGTAAGTATTAGCCAGCCCTGATCTTTCATATTTAAAGCTGAGCCCATCAAAGATTGAAGAAAACTTTTTTTCTTTAATAACCCGATAGTAAGTATTAAAGAAAAACTCACATATATAATCGTTGGTTTCATTTTTATAAAAACGGGGTTACGAAACCAAACGGTTAGAAAGCCAAATATAATAACGACGACCGCGGTGATGATTGTCATCTTAGATATGGTTTTTAGAATTAAGTAACTTAAGACAGATGAAACTATTAATGTCGGAACGAATACCTTAGTCGCAAAAATAATTTTTTCTATTGATAATTCTTCACCTGCTAATTCTCTTGAGTTTGGATAATAATAGTAGGATACAAAAAAAGCTATTAGAGGCAAAAACTCTAAAACGCTTTTAAGAAATGAGTTTTCTTCTTTTTTTTCCATCTTCTTTTACTCCCTGAAGTCACCTAATAAAGCGAGTGCAAATTCTTTGGGGTCGAATGGTTGCAAGTCATCAATAGTTTCCCCTATACCAATCGCATGAATAGGTAATTTAAACTTATCGGCAACAGCAATTAACACGCCTCCTTTTGCACTTCCATCTAGTTTAGTCATTATAAGGCCGGTAACATTAACCATCTCTTGGAACACCTCTACCTGAGAAATTATATTTTGTCCTGTTGTAGCATCAAGAACTAACACAACGTTTTCAGGCGCTTCTTTTTTAACCTTTTTAATAACATTTACAACCTTTACTAATTCCTGCATTAGATCACTCTTATTTTGTAATCTCCCTGCAGTATCAATGAATAAAAGATCAATGCTTCCATCAATTGCTTTCTCCACAGCACTGTATGATAGAGAAGCAGGGTCTGACCCCTCTTTAGCTTTTATAATTGGAACATCTACTCTTTCTGCCCATATAGCAAGTTGCTCAATAGCGGCGGCTCTAAAAGTATCTCCTGCGCCAATCATCACAGATTTACCTGCCAATTTGAATTGTGAAGCTAGTTTCCCTATAGTAGTTGTTTTTCCAGATCCATTAACTCCTACAACCAATATTACTTGAGGAGTACTCTTATATATGGGAATTGGTTTCGCTACAGGCTCCAGAATTTCCGCAATTTCTTCGGCTAAATATTCTTTTAGCTCATTTAGGGCAATTTTTTTTCTATAAGCTTTCTTAGAAATCTTTTCAGATATTTTTAAGGCTGTGGAAGCTCCAACATCCGAAGCTATCAAAATATCCTCAAGTTTTTCTAGAAAATCATCATCTAAAAAAACTTTTCTACTATCAGTTTTAAGTCTAAAAAAAGATAATTTTTCTTTTATGGCTTTCTTAACCTTTGTTTCCTTCTTTTCGATCACATCTTTTTCAGGAGAAACAATATTTTTTTTATCAATAAGTTGTTTTTTTTCTTGTTGATTTTCGGGAGCCTCTTCAACTTCAGTAGTTTCCGCAACCGCGCTCTCCAGGTTCTTTGAAAATTTTGAACTACTGTTGAACAGTTTATTAGTAAGTTTTTTAAAAAAGCCTGTTACCATTTTTTTTCTAAATTAAAGAACACAATTCTTATTCGATAATCTTAGCCTTTACTTTACCCGTATACCACTCAATAGTTACATTCTGATGAATTTTCGTATCAGATTTTTTATTCAATATTTTGTTATGTTCGTTTCTAACTACCGAATAACCTCTAGACAATATTTTTCTGTAACTAACACTTTCTAAAAGTCTGGATAAGTTTGTTAATTTTTTTTTATGATCTCGTAAATATCTGGAAGTATTTGTTTTTAACGCATTCTCCGAGACTGAGAGATCAGACTTATTTTTATTTATAAGTCTTTTTATCTCTTCATATTTTGATTTAAGATCTTTGTTTGACATTTTCAATAGCGTCTTGTTCATAGTAACTTTTTCTTCAATCTTTGACGATAGCTGAAATTTTATAAGCTTTATTCTTTGTTTCATCTCTTTCAGCAGTTGTTCAGGACTTTTTAAAAGACTAGCCTTTTCACCTAATCGCCTTTGTTTTAAAATTAAAAATCTTTCAAAAATATTCTTAATTAGAGACTCTTCGTAAGATATCTTTTGAAACAAGCTTTTTATGTCTGGCACTGCTAACTCCGCTGCTGCCGTTGGCGTTGGTGCTCTAATATCTGAGACTAAGTCTATTAGTGTAATATCTGTCTCGTGGCCGATGGCAGAAATTACAGGGAGCTTAGAATCAGCGACAGCTCTTACCAAACCCTCATCATTAAATGGCCATAGGTCTTCAAAAGAACCTCCTCCCCTAGCTATGATAATAATTTCAGGGTTTAAATTCTTTTTTTTCAGACTGCCTAGGTTAAAGAATTCTAAAGCTTCTATAACTTCTTTTGCACAATTTTCTCCTTGGACAGCAACTGGAAATATAATTATTTTAAGAGGAAACCTGGCTCTTATCCTTGCCAATATATCTTCTATGACCACCCCTGACATAGAGGTTATGACACCTATAGTTTCAGGATAAGATGGTAATAACAGTTTTCTTTCATCATTAAATAAACCCTCTCTATCAAGCTTTTCCCTCCTCTTATTTAACATTTCCAATAATGCTCCTAGACCTGCAGCTTGAATTTCCTCAACAATTATTTGATACTTGCTTTGACCTGCAAAGGAAGAAATTTTTCCAATTAATACGACTTCATTTCCTTCCTCAACCAGATCAGGTTCTGATATTCGAGTAGTACGCCATATAATACCCGCTATTACCGATTTACTATCTTTTAAATCAAAATAGATATGGCCAGAAGCCGGTCGACTGACTTTACCTATTTCACCTTTAATTCTGACTATCGAAAACTCTGACTCTAAAGTTCGTTTAATATAATAAGAAATATCAGTAACTGTAAATTCCGGTATATTTGTCCTCTTATTTTCAGCCATAAAATAAAAATTTCTCTTCAATAAATTTTCTTTGTGATTAATTCATATCCAATCATTATAATGATTGAATAAATAAGGAAAGAAAATGAATATTTTGATTTTAGGTGGTGGAGGAAGAGAGCATGCCCTGACTTGGGCTATTTCTCAAAACCCTAGATGCAGAAAGATTTTCTGTAGTCCTGGTAACGTAGGCACCGATCAGATAGCAACAAATATCAACCTAAATCTAAATTGTAATACTGCCATTATTGAAGAGTGTAAAAAACTGTCGATCGATTTAGTAATTGTTGGACCTGAAAAGATTTTTGCTCAAGGTTTAGTCAATTATCTGACAGAGGAGGGCATTCTTTGTTTTGGACCAACTAAGGAAGCATCTAGGTTGGAGACCTCTAAAGCCTTTACCAAGGAAATTTGTAAAATTAAAAATATTCCCTCTGCTATGGATATCGTATTTGAAAATAGGGAAATGGCAAAAAAACACTTGAATAATCAGGTACCCCCTTTCGTGATAAAAGCAGATGGTCTTGCTTCAGGAAAAGGTGTTCTTGTAACCGAATCTTTGAAACAAGCTAACCAATTTCTAGATATGATCTTTGATGGAAAAATTGGCTCAAACAAGAGTAAGGTAATCATAGAAGAGTTTCTTGATGGACAAGAAATGAGTTTATTTTTGGCTGTTGATCAAAGTGAAATTAAGATAATTGGAAGTGCTCAAGATTATAAAAGGGCATTTGATGGAGACAAGGGTCCAAATACAGGCGGAATGGGGGCTTTTTCTCCATCTCCCTTAGTCAATAAGGAACTGACTGAAAAAATAATTACTACTATAATTCAACCAACACTAGAATATTTAAAAGAGCAAAACACGCCTTTTTCTGGAATTCTTTATGCAGGACTCATTATAAAAGATGGTGTCCCAAAATTAATTGAATACAATGTTCGGTTCGGAGATCCCGAATGCCAAGTGTTATGTACAAGGCTGGGCGCCCAAATTCTTGATATACTTATTTGTGGAGCTGAAAATAAACTCTCAGGCCTTTCCATTAACCTGGCTGACGATTTTTCTTTGACGGTAGTTGTGGCAGCAGTAGGATACCCTGATACGGTAAATAGTAATATCGATATCACAAACGTTTTAAAACAAAAGTATAACGAGTCAGTCAATATTTTTCATGCAAGCACATATAATGATGGTGATATAATAAGAAATTTGGGTGGTAGGGTTTTCAATTTTACCTCCAGAGGAAGTAGTCTTAAAGAAATTAAAAACCTTATATATAGTGAGTTAAAAAAAGTAAAAAATAACAAATTATTTTATAGAATGGATATTGGATAGGAGACTTCCTAAATCTGTTTCTCAGGCATCCTAACTATTAATCCATTAAGATCCTCTGTTACCGTTATCTGGCAGGTCAATCTAGAGGTATTTTCATCTGGAGAGTACGCAAACTCCAGCATATCTTTTTCCATCTCTTCAATATCTGGGATTTTGTCTATCCAACCTTCGTCAATATAGACATGACAGGTCGAGCAAGCGCATGCCCCTCCACAATCTGCTTCTATGCCAGGGATATCATTATCACGAGCGCCTTCCATAACTGTAAGTCCTTCCTCAACATCCACTTGATGTTCAGTTCCATTAAATTCTATATATGTAATTTTTACCATTGGTGGGAAATCTAATATGATTTTTTAAAATATACAATCCAAAATTTCTTATATAAAAAAGTATCATAATGTTCTATTTTTGTTCTTATGAAAAAACTATTAAAAAATAGTGAGATCTTAACATGTTCAGATTTGGTTAAATTGAAACATAATTCAATTGCGTCCGTAGCAGGGTTCGTAATTGTAAAACAAAAGCCTTCAACAGCCAAGGGCACTATTTTTCTCACGCTAGAAGATGAAACAGGAACATCAAATATCATATGCTGGAATAGCATCTATAAACAGTTTAGGAAAGAAATCATATCATCTTCATTTTTACTAGTCGATGGAGTGTTGCAGAAAGAAAATAATACTGCTCATTTGATCGCCAGGAGAGTCAAGGATATATCCAAGCTCTTAAATCTAATACCAGGAATAGATTAGACCTTTCAGGTTACACTCTATTGGACCGGCACCCCTACAAATCTTCGTAAACCCTCTCTTAAAATAAGCATAAGTATAGAGGACCTACCCTCACTTTTTGCCTTGCTATTCAGTTTGGAAATTTGTCTAATGTTCTCTACTTTCACTTGATCGACCTGAACAATAACATCTCCTTTTCTCAAGCCCTTATCAGCAGCTACAGACCCTATCTTTACGTCGATTATAACTACTCCATCAACTTTTTTATCTATGTTAAATTTTGTTGCCAACTCTCCGTCTAAATCAGCAATCAACATACCGGCAAACTCTAGTTCTTTTTTCTGCCGACTAGAAGGTCTCACTTTTGCGATATTATCTTCTAATCTACCCAGTTTAACAGACAGCGAAATCTTTTTACCACCCCTCAAAACTTTTATAGAAACTGTTTTACCTACAGGGCTGTCGCCAACTATTCTAACCAACTCTCTTGTATCTTCTACAGTTTTACCGTCAAATTCTATAATTACATCTCCAGACAAAATTCCCGCTACACTCGCTGGCCCTTCTGGGACGTCTGTAACTAATGCACCGTTGGTCTCCTTTATCCCTAATGCTTCAGCAACATCCTCGGTTACATCTTGAATTCGTACTCCCAACCAACCTCTCCTAGTCTCACCATAGTTCTTTAATTGATTTACAACCTTCTCTACAACTGTGGAGGACATTGAAAAACCGATACCTATCGACCCACCATTCGGGGACAAAATAGCGGTGTTAACACCAATAACTTTTCCTTCCATATTAAATAATGGTCCGCCAGAGTTTCCTCTATTGATGGCCGCATCAGTTTGAATAAAATCGTCATATGATCCACTTAATGCACGCCCTCTAGCCGAAACTATTCCAGCTGAAACAGAAAAGCCTTGACCTAAAGGATTACCAATTGCTAATACCCAGTCACCGACTTTGGCCTTGTTGCTATTGCCGAAAGTGGCAAAATCGAGAGGTTCTTTGCTCTCAACCTTTAGCAATGCTACATCAGTCTTTGGATCAGTACCTACTACTTTTGCTTCCAACAACCTACCATCAAAAAACTCTATTTCTATCTGGTCTGCGTTCTCAATCACGTGATTATTAGTCACAACAAAACCGTCTGCAGAAATTATAAATCCCGATCCCAAAGCCGTTCCTCTTCTTGGTCTACTTGGAGAACCATTCTGATCTCTATCTAAAAAATCTTTAAAGAAATCTTCAAACGGCGATCCAGGGGGAAGTTTTGGCGCCTGACCTTGACGATTTGGTATCAATGACGAGGACGTTATGTTAACAACGGTCGGGCTTAATTTTTCGACCAAATCACTAAAACTGTTTGGGACGGGTTTAGCATTCGCTACATTAACAACAATTAAAAAAAGCCAAACTGAAACAGCAAAGAATGAGTTTACACAAAAAGCTTTTTTCCAACTTAAAGAATAATACAAATAATTTGTCATTATATAACCTTCTTATAAATCGCTTAACCCTATCAAAACTATCCCTGAAGCCATCATCACCAAACCTATCCTTGATAATTGTGTGTTTGTGGCGAGAGAAATCTGGGAAAGTGCTTTTCTAAGCCTATCTGGAATCAGTGCTAAGAAAAATCCTTCAAATACAATTACAGATCCGATAGCAAATAGAACTTTTGATATCAATCTTTTCCACTTTCTTTAATATAATCAAAAAACTCTGAATCAGGGCTAATAACCATTGTAGTGTTTGCTCCAGTCATTGACTGTTCATAAGCGATCAAAGACCTGGTAAATGCATAGAATTCAGGGTCTCTACCAAATGCGTCAGCAAATATCTTAGTCGTTAATGCGTCCGCTTTACCTCGTATGATTTCAGATTCCTTCTTTGCGCCAGAAACAATTTCTACCGACTTTCTATCTGCTTCTGCTCTAACAATCTGTGCAGCTTCTTGTCCTCTTGCTCTCTCATCAGCAGCCATACGCTCTCTCTCAGCTTGCATTCTCCTAAAAGTTGCTGCTAGATTTTGGTTTGGAAGATCCGCTCTTTTGATTCTTACGTCAACTATTTCGATACCTAACCCTTTGGACTCAATTTTCGCTGCATCTGTAATCCTTGTCATAAGCTCAATACGATCTGCAGAGAGAACTGCATTGGAATTAACAGATCCAAGTACTTCTCTCAATGCTGCATTCAAAATTCTTTCTAGCCTACCCTCAGCAGTGAGAATTCCTCCTGTACCCACAGCCTGTCTGAACTGAACTACATTAATAATCCTGTATCTTGCAAATGCATCTACAACTAACCTACGATCATCCAAGGGTGTAACTTCCAAAGGCATAGTATCGAGAGATAATATCCTATCATCGTACCTAACTACTTGCTGAATGAACGGAAGCTTGAAAGCCAGTCCAGGATCTTCTTTCACATCACGTACCTGCCCAAACTGCAAAACAAGAGCTTTTTGCCTTTCATCAACCAAAAAAATGGATGAATAGGCAAGGAAAATAATAGCAGCAAAAAATATAGCAATTATTCTAAATATCATCAGTTGTTTCCTCCAGCTCTCAATTGATTTAAGGGTAGATATGGTACAACGCCTTGATCACCCCCTACCTTTTGATCCAAAATTACTTTGTCTACTTCTTTAAATATGGACTCCATTTTTTCGAGATATATTCTCTTCCTAGTTACACTCTTAGCCTTAATATATTCTTCGTAAACAGATATAAACCTTGCTGCCTCACCTTCACTTTCGTTAACAACTTTAGATTTATAACCTTCAGCTTCTTGTACTAGTTGCGCTGCCTCACCTCTAGCCTTTGCTAACGCCTGATTAGCGTAAGCGTCAGCTTGCTTTTCTAACGTATCCTTCTCTTGTTCAGCCGCTTGAACATCTCTAAACGCATCTATCACCTCAGCAGGGGGGTCAGCTTTTTCAAAATTTAACCTGACGATATTAACACCACTGTCATAGCTATCTAATGTAGTTTGGATTAGAGCTCTAACCTCTGCGCTAATCACCGCTCTGTCTCTGTTTAATATTGGCGCCAAATTCGACCTTGCTATTACCTCTCTCATGGCTGACTCAGAAACAGCTTTTATAGTTTCTCTTGGTTGAGCAAGGTTAAATAAAAACTTTGCTGGATCAGCTATATTCCAAACAACTGAAAAATCAATATCAACAATGTTCTCGTCTCCTGTTAGCATAAGTCCCTCATCTTGGCTACCAGTCCTATTTCCCACTCCGACGTCTTCTGTATTTTCCCGAGTCACAGTCAGAACCTCATGGGTGATGAAAGGCCAGGGCGCAAAATTCAACCCCGAAGTACCGGTTCTATAGTATTTTCCTAACAATAATTCTATTGATTTTTCTTCAGGTTTAACTGTGTAGAAGGATGCATATGCCCAAATGAACAAGAGAAACAAACCAAATAAACTATAAGAGCCTTTGCTAAAACCACCGGGTTTTTTTCCGTTGCCACCACTCTGACCACCGCCACCTCTGCCCCCAAGAAGTACCTTAAGTCTTTCCTGACCTTTCCTAACCATGTCATCTATCTCCGGAATAGATGTAGGTCTATCATCTTGAGGTCTTCTACCTCCGCTACCATTTGAACTTCCCCAGGGACTTTTCCCTTCAGATTTCTTTCCACTACCCCACGGGCTATCTGAGTCATCGGACATAATTTTTTCCTTCTTAGATTATAAAAATTCCCTGCTAATGTATAAATGCTTATTTTTTTTATTTTTCAAGTACAACATCTAATTTAAAGTTACCAGTTCCTCAGCAAGAGTAGGATGAACTGCACAAGTTTTGTCGAAATCTTCTTTGGTAGCACCCATTTTTATAGCAATAGCCACGACCTGAATTAGCTCCGCTGCTCCAGACCCAACAATATGAGCACCAAGCACCAAGTCTGTTTCTTTTTCCACAATAATCTTAAATAAAACTTTTTCATCCCTAAGTGCCAATTGGTTTTTCATAGGCTTAAAAAAGGTTTTATAAACTTTAAAAATTTTAGACATTTGGTTTGCTTCTTCTTCTGTAATTCCAACAGTACCAACTTCAGGTTGAGAAAAAACGGCTTTAGGAACTAGATCATGATCAGGCTTTGTTGGATTTTTTTTGAATAGGGTGTTTACAAAAGCAATGCCATCTCGAATTGCTACTGGTGTTAAATTCAATCTATCGGTTACGTCTCCAATTGCTGAAATGCTTGGAATATTGGTTTTTTGGTAGTCATCAACTAAGATAGCTCCATTTTCAATGCTTACCCCAACCCCATTTAAGCCCAAATCATCAATATTTGGCTTCCTTCCAATCGCGCATAATACTTTATCAACGAATAAAATTTTTCCATCAGCCAAAAAAACCTGTAATTTCTCTTGCTCCCGCTTTATTCTTAAAATTGTAGAGTTTAGTGCCAATTGAATATTCTTGATTTTAAACTCTGAAGTTACGATGTCGCGAACATCACTATCAAAACCATTCAACAAATTGTCTCCTCTGTATACCAAATGCACCTTTGCACCTAATCCATTGAAAATTGAGGCAAATTCACACGCTATGTAACCACCTCCATATATTAAAATTTCTTTTGGCAAACTTTCTAATTCAAATACCTCATCTGAAGATATTGTCAGGCCTACCCCGTCAAAGTCAGGTTTTTTAGGTATACCTCCAGTTGCCAACAATATATGCTCAGCCTCGATAAGTTTTCCATTATTCAATTCAAGTAATTTTGGCCCAACACATTTTGCTATACTTTTAAAAATTGTTACCCCTGATTTTTGTAGGTTAGTTCTGTAGGCGGTTTCTAAGCGATCTACTTCTTTGTCACGCGCTGTTCGCAATTTATTCCAATCGAAGTTTACGTCGCCAATTTTCCAACCGTAACCTTGAGCATCCTCAAAGGTTTCTCTGAACTCAGAAGCATAAACCATGAGTTTTTTTGGAACACATCCTCTAATTACACACGTACCTCCGATACGAGACCCTTCTGCTATCCCCACATTGTATCCTTCTGCAGCTGCTAACCTAGCTGCTCTTACTCCGCCGGAACCCGCTCCGATGACAAATAAATCAAATTTCATGTAACTCCCCTCAAAAAATATCTACACTCTTGTTATCTCTTCCTATTATTACATTTTGTGCCATATCAAGAAATAGGCCCACTTCAATTACGCCTGGTATCATTTTTAACTCTCTATTTAATTGATATGCATCATTAATTTTATTTAAATGTAAATCCAATATGAAATTGGACTCGTCTGTAAAGTAAGTAGTGCTTTGATCTCCTCTCAATATAATTTTGAAATCGGTGTATTTCAGATCACTCAATAACGAGATGATATGTTTTTTTGTCTTCTCGCAACCAAATCTCACTATCTCAACCGGCAAAGGAAATTTGCCAAGGGTCTTAACCATTTTTGTTTCGTCAGCAATGATAACTAACTTCTTAGAAAAATTTGCCACTATTTTTTCCATTAGAAGCGCTCCTCCCCCACCTTTTATTAAATTTTTGAAAGGATCAACTTCATCTGCTCCGTCTATAAGAATCTCTATTTCCTCTACAGTATTTAAGTCAAGCACTTCTATCCCCAATGAGGTAGCCAAGCTTGTTGTTTGACTGGAAGTTGACACAGCCTTAATATTTATGTGATTCTTAATAAGCTTTTCATGAATAATTTTCAGAAACTTATTTACTGTTGAACCTGTTCCCAATCCTATAATTTTTGATGTATCTAAATATTGCAACGCTTGGGTGGCAGCTGTCTTCTTTGCTATTTCAATGATCATTCTCCTGAAATAAAGTTAATTATATTTTATTTTTGTTTTTGAAAGGTTAAAATAATTTCCATATTTTTTCTAGATGTTCCTTTGCTAGAATCCCTAGCATTCCTCCTCCTTTATACGAAATTTCAATTTCATTGCATATCGTTAAATTGGAAGTCCCAATTCTATCAGCCGGTGAAAACTTTATTCCTTTCAGTGGGTATTTTAGTCCTTTTGAGCTCATAGAAGTAATCTTTTTCAAAGGATAAAGTGAAACTCGAGAATAAATTGGTAATGTTAAATTAAATTTGGTTGGCAGATGAAAAATTAAATCTCTATTCCCAACAATAAATATTGGTTTACTAGACTTAATCAAAGCTGAACAAACCGCTAAAAAATGATCAAGCCTTTCAGTAGCAAAACCGAGGCCAATAAATTTTGGTGAGTTTATTTTTCTGATGCATTTTTCAAAATCAGTAGTTTCTTGCTCGGCTATTTTTAATACTTTCGTTCCCTTGGCTTCCCACTTTTCTAAATCTTTTACAGAGTCACAATCTCCCACAATGTATGCAGGGATATGCTTTCCATATTTTAAGTAATTCACGCCACCATCAGCTGAAACTAGCCCTGGTGCCAATCTCAAACTTTTATTTAACTCATCTTCAGAGAAGCCTGCTCCTCCTAATAACGTCACCCCTCTTTCAAAATTAAGCATAATATCCTTTTTGCCAACCATTTAGCACCGTAGCTCTTTATAAAATTTGAAGAATCTAATTATCTTTTTCGTTTTTCCCTATACCTTTAAAAATAAACTTGAAAGGCAGAGCCCACAAGATACCTGCTACTACGTAAATTAATAGCTCAATAAGAATATGAGGGCGCTCTAAAAAGTTTATCACATTAAGAATAATAATTATATAAGCAGGCAACCATACGAGAAGTATAATAAGGGAAAGTATTTTTTTCTGTCTATGTGTTAACACCAAATTAAACCCTACTTTAGATAAAAGGGTCTTCTAGTAAGATAGTTTCGTCTCTTTCTGGTCCAGTGGATATAAGGTTAACCTTTGTCTCCAAAAACTTTTCAATTCTCTCTACATATTTTCTTGCTTCCTCTGGTAGTTGAGAAAGTCTTTTCATACCTGATGTATTGCAATTCCATCCATCCATTTCTTCATAGATAGGTTCAATAGTTTCTGCAACATCACTTGATAACGGAAACTCATTAAATATTGTCTCTTCTGTTCGGTAGCCAACACATATTTTAATCTTTTCCAATCGGTCAAGAACATCTATCTTAGTCAGAGCTATTCCAGTGACACCATTAATTACACAACTCCTTTTAACTAAAGGGGCATCAAACCATCCACATCTCCTATCTCTGCCAGTTACTGTACCTTTCTCTTTTCCAATTTGTGATAAGAGCTGTCCAACTTCATCAAAAAGTTCAGTTGGCATGGGACCCTTACCCACTCTTGTTGTGTAAGCTTTTGTTATACCTAAAACTGACTGAATTTTATTATGTGATACTCCTGTACCTGTTGAAGCAGCCCCTGCAAGAGTCGAAGAAGAAGTCACAAAAGGATACGTTCCGAAATCTACGTCCAACATGGAACCTTGTGCACCCTCAAATAACAAATTTTTTCCATCTTTGATTTGACTATTTAAGAATTGCCAAACAGGTCCTATATATTCAATAATTTCTTCTCTTATCTTCATTATTTCGGTAAAAACAGACTCCTCATCAATCAATTTCGCGTTATAACCACGTCTCAATATGTTGTGATGGTCTACCAGCGTTCTAAGCCTACTTTTAATTGTTTCTACCTCTTTAAGATCTCCAGATCTCAGAGCTCTCCTGCCAACCTTATCTTCATATGCCGGCCCTATTCCTCGGCCAGTGGTTCCTATCTTTTTATTTCCTGACGCTTTTTCCCTAAATAGGTCTAACTCTTTATGAAATGGCAAAATGAGTGGGGTATTTTCAGATATAATCAACCTATTTGGATCAATTGATATTTCCTTAGATCTAACTAAATTTATCTCTTCAACTAACTTCCAAGGGTCGAGCACTACTCCGTTACCAATTACAGTAGATTTGTTTTCCCTAATTATTCCTGATGGCAAAAGGGACAGCTTAAAAACATTTTGGCCAATAACCAAAGTATGACCGGCATTGTGACCTCCCTGAAATCTTACAATAGTATCGGCTTTAGCGGAGAGTAAATCGACAATTTTTCCTTTGCCCTCATCACCCCATTGTGTTCCAATAACTACTAAATTAGCCATTTCAATTTACTCAATTTCCAATATTAAATTTTAGGAATTTTGATTCCTTAACGTGCTTCAGCTTTTTTATTTTGTTTAAAGCGTTATTATCTATCTTGTCATCTATGCCCAATAATGCAATCGCCAATCCTTGCTTTTTTTCTCTTCCTAAAGAAAATGTTGCAATGTTTACACCTAACTTACCCAGCAAAGTACCTAATGAACCAATAAATCCTGGAGTATCATTATTTGAAGTGAAAATCATATACTTTTGGGGACTGGTATCCATATTAATTCCATTGATTTGTATGAACCTAGTTGTCCCATCTGAGTACACTGTTCCAGCAATAGATTTCTCAAAGCTTTCTGTCTTTACTATTACACGTATGTAAGACCCAAATGCTCCCTGTGAGTCCTTCTTTATCTCACTCAGCTTTATTCCTCGTTCACGAGCAAATATTAATGAAGACACCAAATTTACCGAGCCTATTCCTAAAATCGGGTTTAACATTGCTGCTACCATTGAGCTAGTTAAAGGTTTTGTATTAACTTCCCCTACTGAGCCTACATACTCTATATTTATTTCTTTTATGGCAGTCTCAACAATCTGACCGATAAAGCTTCCTAAATAGTCAGAAACTTTAATCCATGGGTTAAGAAGGGGTGCTTCCTCAGCCGATATTGAAGGAGCATTCAAAGAATTAGTTATGGCACCACGTTTAAGGAAATCAGCAACTTGACCCGATACTTGTATTGCCACTTTTTCTTGGGCTTCAACGGTTGATGCTCCTAGATGAGGGGTGCAAACCATATTTTCTAAACCAAACAATGGGCTGTTCACAGCTGGCTCAATGCCAAAAACATCAAATCCTGCTCCTGCAATTGATCCTTTCCTGAGCGCGTTTGCTAAAGCTTTCTCATCAACAAGCCCTCCTCTGGCACAATTAATTAAAATAGCCGTTTTTTTCATTAACTTTATTTTCTTTTCATTAATTAAATTTTCTGTTTTTTCTGTTTTCGGTAGATGAAGAGAGATGATATCTGACTCAGAAATTAATTTTTCCAGAGAGCTCATCCTTTTAATTCCTAACCTTTCAACCCTTTCTTCAGTTAAAAACGGGTCGAATGCTATAACCTTTAATTTGAGACCAAAGGCTCTCTCGGCCACCACAGATCCAATGTTTCCTACTCCAATTAAACCCAAAACCTTTCCTGTTAATTCCTGGCCTAAAAATTTTGTTTTTTCCCATTTACCTTTTTGGGTTGACTGATCGGCGGCAGATATCTGTCTAGATACAGCAAACATCATTGCAATAGCGTGTTCAGCTGTTGTTACAGCATTACCGTATGGCGTATTCATAACCACAATTCCCATTTCAGTTGCTTTCTCAATATCTATATTATCAACTCCGATACCTGCTCTGCCGATCACAGGTAATTTTCTTGCCTTGCTTAAAACTTTTGAGTTCACATCACTCGCTGAACGAATAATTAGACCATCATAACTGGAAATATAGGATGCTAATTTTTTCTCAGATCCTAATTCAGGCTTGAAATCAACCCTTATATTTTCCTTCTCTAACAACTTTACAGCGCTTTTTGATATCTTATCCGATACGAGCACGCTTAAAATTTTTTTGTTCATAAACTTACTCTATTATCCTCTGAACTAACTTTATGAAAAGCCCAATTCAGCCACGGGGTTAAATTTACTAGATCCTCTAGTTCTACTGTTGTACCACACCAAATTCGTAATCCTGGGGGAGCATTTCTATGGCCTTTTATATCAAAAGCAACGTCCTCAATTTCAAGAGTCGTTACTAGTTTTTTTATGAAAGATTTTTGGGATTCAAGGCCCATTCCTCTGAATAGTGGGTCAACTATTTTCAAGCAAACAGATGTATTCGACCGGTAAACCTCTTCACTCACCAGATTTTCTATCCAGTCATTTTGATCAACCCAATTTTGAAGCCACGCGAAGTTTTTGTCTGATCTTGAAATCGACTCTCTTAAACCACCCATCTCGTCCACCCAATTTAAATTATCTAATGCATCTGCAACACAAAACATTGACGGTGTATTTATTGTTTCTCCTTCGAAAAGACTTTCATTTAAAACCCCATTTTTAAGGAATCTGAAAATTTTTGGTAAAGGCCTGTCAGGCGTATAGGTCTCCAATCTATTTACGGCCTCGGGACTTAGAACCACAATACCGTGGCCGCCTTCACCTCCCAATACCTTTTGCCAAGAGAATGAAACTGCATCTAACTTTTCCCAATCGAGGTCTTGTGAAAAAACAGCAGAAGTAGCATCACAAAGGACAAGACGCTCAGTATTCTTTTTTATCCAATCTGCATTAGGGACCCTGACTCCAGACGTAGTGCCATTCCAAGTAAAACATAGATCATGACTATCGGACACTTGATTGAGATCCGGTAGATGGCCATAATCTGCTTTAATAACATTACATTCCTGCAAATTTAGATGATCAGTAGCATTTGTAGCCCAATCGTTCCCAAATGACTCCCACACTAACATAGATGTTTTGTTTTTTCCCAAAAGAGACCACATTAGCATTTCAAATGCCCCAGTATCAGAACCAGGTACAATCGCAACTTTATAATCGGTAGGGATTTTTAGAATATTCTTGGTGTGTCCCAAAACTTTCTTTATCTGTTGCAGTGGATCTTTTGCTCTGTGAGATCTTCCTAGAAAAGCCTTTCTTTCTACAGAAACAGCACTCCATCCCGGTCTCTTAGGACAAGGACCTGAAGAAAAAAAAGGTCTTTTTGGTTTAGTAGTTGGTCTTTCAAAATTAGCCATAACTTCACTTATATTCACTTTTTCTTTTTATTTGCTCTTACTATTTGGAAATCATTGATACCAACTTTGTTTTTATTACATAATTATAAAATTGTGTAATCAATTTTTTGACTGTTTCCTACTTCCGAAGAACATTCAAACAAGATTCAAGTGTCTCTTCTAATTTGATTTGATTTTTATGCTCTACCATCAACCTAATTACATTTTCTGTGCCAGATTTCCTTATTATTATTCTTCCTGATTTCTTAATACTATTTTCAATATTAAATAACTTCTTCTTGATCGAATCGTCCTCTAAGAAATCATTACAACTAATGGGATCAAGATTTACTATTTTTTGTGGAAATGGCTCAAAGGAATTAAGTAATTCACTGGCTCTCTTTTGTGACCCTTTCAAAATACTCAAAACTTGTAGCGAAGTAATTAGACCATCTCCCGTCGAAGAAAAGTCAGATAAAATTATGTGGCCAGATTGCTCTCCCCCCAAATTAAACCCCCCATCTAACATTCTTTCAGAAACGTGTCTATCTCCAACATTAGTTCTGATCAGTTTTATTCCTATATCTTTCAGAAACATTTCGAAAGCCAAATTAGACATAACTGTTGATACTAAAGTGTTCTCTTTCAAAAAGCCTTTCGTCATCCATGACTTTGCTAAAAGAGCCATTAC
>MDTB01107530.1_pt1 | contig 17286 bp, 20 predicted proteins | sample 811161 | NCBI WGS metagenome assembly MDTB01 (sample SAMN05326650, study PRJNA326480) | marine metagenome | isolation source: seawater | place: Mediterranean Sea | collected 2009
CTGTGCCTGGACATTGCCTAATGAATCTATCGTACAGCCTTGTTATGTCGTTCAGTTGTTTGTCTTTCATTTGCCTATGCTTTTTTGTTTGCCTGTTGTTGCCTTGAGCAGTTTTATTTATCTGCGTATATTATTAGGCGTTTAGATTTTGGCGAAGTTTGCTTTTAGGTATGTTGATATCTCTCTTGTCACAGGCGGCATTTATCACACACGGATCGCATGCGGGTGATCGAGACTTACAAACTTTTTTGGCATGTGTAATCAACCACATATGTGCACCGTATTTGTATTTGCTAGGTGTTGTGTTGTTCACAGTAATGGATGCTTTGCCTTCATCAAGACTGTCGGCCCAACCTAATCTCCATAACATTCTAAACACATGTGTGTCAACGGCTATGTGAGGTTCACCAAACACAAATCTCATCATGATATCTGAACTTTTACGTCCAACACCGGGCAATGACATCAATTCCTTTTGCGTACTAGGAACTCGTCCGTTGTATTTTTCCAAAAGCATTTTACTTGTTGCAAGAATGTTTTTGCTCTTTGCATTGAACAGTCCGGCCGGCTTGATAGCCTCTATAACTTCTTCTTGAGATAACTTTATCATTTCTTCAGGAGTGTCTGCCAAATCAAACAGTTGGTTACATGCAATCGCGGTTCTTTTGTCCTGACTTTGTGCTGACAGCATTACTCCGATAAGACTGGTATAGGCTTTAGAATATATTTTTGCTTTTGGTTTTCGATTTGAATAATTTGGATACAGAGAACTTAATTTCTCGTATATGTAATCGATGTCATTATTGTTCTTCATCTGAGTGCAATTCGTTTAGCAGTTGTCTCAGTTTGCCACCCTCAACGTTGGCTTTGACTTTTCCTACAGTGTCGCCTTTGCGAGGATCCGGAACTTTTGGTTGTGCATCTGTTGGTGTTCCATCTGATGCCGAAACTTTTGATGTCTGTTTCAATGAATCGTATATTGTGCTTCTCTGTTTGTCAAACTGTTTGTATTCTGGGTCATCAGCCAAGTCTCTAATTCTCAAACTGTCAACATCAAACTCTAAGTCTACTTTCTGTCCCACACCGCTGGAACTCCTAGTTTTCATGAACTGGATTTGATATCTTCCACGTTCCTTCATCGCTCTTGATGTGAATATACCTATCACGTTGTCTGCTGTTTGTATCTTGGATAGTCCACCTGAGATGTGAGAGTGATCAAACTCTATCTCTTCTACCGATGCCCTGTTCAACTGTGATGCAGTTGCCAATATGCATTGTTTTTCAACAACCAAGTTTCTTAATTCTTCTGACACATACTTGTCTTTGATAAACAAATCTGCAGGACTTATTCTTTTACTTTTTGGCATCATGAGATCCAAATAGTCTATCAATATGCAATCTATTTTTTTCTTATTTTTCAGTTCTAGTTCTTTTAGATATGTTCTTATATCAAGCACTGTGCTTCCACTAGGCAAATATTTAATTTGCATTGTTCCCGATTTCTTAGCCAACATCTTCACTTTCATTTCCACATTGTCTATTTCGGGAAATACTTTCCGTGTTGGAATGTTAGTCATCATGGCATCCAGTCTCATCGCAGTCAGTTGTTCACTTAATTCAAAAGAAATGTAGCAAACATTTAGTCCTGCTGTTGCCCAGTTCACCGCTAAATTCTGCAAGAACAAACTTTTACCTGCACCCGAACCACCTGCAAAAATGTTTAGTTCGCCTCTGTTGAAGCCACCAAATAATTTCTTATCTAAGTTTGCCCAACCTGTGCTTATCTGCCCATTGTTGGCCTTCAATGCCTCGAGTCTGCCTTTTGGATCTTCAAAGTAGTCTGTGCCTAAATCTCTTGTCAGTCCTATGTTTACAGCATCTTTGACCATGTCCTCGACTGGTGCATAGTCACCCTTTTCCAACAAGTCTGCTGATTGTAATATTGCACTCTCCAGTGCCTTGTGTCTCGAAAAAGTTTCAAACTCGTCTAGCAACCAATTGAAGTGACTTGGATCCAAATCCTTTGCTGACTTTAGTTTTATATCAAACTTTGCATTTACTTGTTCAACTTCTGGCATGACTTTGTACTCGTCCATGTATTCTTTAATAAACTTGGCAATAGGTTGCAGTTTCCGATCAAACGACTCGGCCTTGAATATATTTTGTGCTCTTGCAAATGACTCTGCATCTGCGAGAAGCATCTCTATATAAAGTTTTTGTACATCAAATGTGTATTCAGCCATACATCTTTCTCTTCAAATCTATTTTCAGTTTACTTGTTTCAGTTGTTTTAAGTATTGATTGTATAGTAAACAGTCTACCATATTGTAACACAGCATCCGCTACATCGCCAACCGTTTTGTCCCATTCTGGAAAAGCAACACTCCATCCAAATTCTGTTGCTTGGTTAATCAATTTCTCTCCTGGGGCATCTCTGTCTGGTACAACAATTACCTGTCTTCCAAGACCATCTATGAGCTCTCTTTGTGTATCATTTATCTCTGATCCCAATATGCTAACGCCAGAAACGGTAATTGCATCAAAAGGACCTTCAGTCACAATAACAAATTTTCTTGTCCAGTCCTGTGCGTCCATGTTGAACACATATCCCGGCTGTACATCTGTGTAATATTTTACTTTGTCTGATTGCTCAAACATCCTGCCAGTAAAGCCAACAATGTCTCCCCGCCAATAAAACGGAATTAGTAATCTCTTGTCTACGTCCCAATTGGTGTCAGATGAATACATGAAGTCGTACCAATCAGCACCTATCCCTCTTCCTGCTAGATAATTTAATAGATTGTCAATCTTGATCTGCTGTTCGGTGGGCATGGTGCCTACTGTGTATTCTTCTAACCATTTGTATAAGGGTCTTGCAAATTTTGGCAGTGACTTCTTTTGGAAAGAAACAAATCTTTTCTTTTCATATTTTAGATCGCTTTCTTCTTCTCGCATGGCCTCTATGGCCAATTTTCTTATAGTGTCATCTGTGATGCCTATATACCCCATGAACGATCTCATCTTTTGATTAAGTTTGCGACCTATCACATAGTTTGCTTTGAAGCCACAATTGAAACAGTGGTAAGACACAGTGCCGTCTGCACTTGTCATTACACCTCCACGTTTCTTTTTGTCCGCGGATTCTCCATTGTGTACACAACATGGTGCGTTAAAAGATATCCAACCACTTGGAGTTTTCTTTCGATTCGCGGGCAGGCTAGTCAGAATAGTATTCTGTATTAAATTCATTAACTATATTTTACTGTCTATATAGGATTTTGTCAACTATACCAGTGTTGTCGGGATCATTATCCCATGTGAATCTTACGTTTTGGTAAACACCTGTGAAGTTGAAAGTGGTAACACCTGTGGAGTCTGAAAAAGTGTTTGTGGCACTTGCCGCACTATCCATGGTAATGTCAAAGAAATCACTTGCATCAGTTGGATCGGTGCTCATTGTACCTTGTACTTTTAGTGAGCCTGTAAATCCTCCCCTTGTGTATACTGCGATTGTGTGTAGTGCTTTGTTGTTGTTTATACCGGGTCTTGCATCTAAGTTGCTTGATAACCTGGACAGAGATTTGGCATCTGTTGTTGCTGTGAATCCTGTTACAGAAACACTTGCTGTGAATTCTGGATAAGCACTGTCAAGCAGTTCGATAGTACCAGAGGCCGCATAACCTGTGTCTGCATACGTAATTTCCCTGCTACCATCAGATTTAACTTCACGCACTGCAAAGTTGTAAAATTTAGCGTCTAATGAAAGTAAGTCTCCCTCTGTAATCGTGCAACTAGCATCTCCCTTGGTGCTGACAGTTGAACCATCATCGAGTATTGTAAGTGTTTTTGTTATCACTGCTTTTTTGCTTTCTGAGTCAATCATGTTGAACTCATAAGTCTTGGATGTGATATCCTGTGCCTTTTGATCTTCGTTTTTGAACGTGAATGTAAGTGGGTTGGACACCCCTCTGTGTAATGTTAGCCGTCTATCGTACACTATTGAGTTCCTCCCGTGATAACCACTTATATAGGCTATTACCAACTGTGATAGTAAATACCTTGATATTGTTTGCATAATACATATTTAACAGTATTTATAGATAGAGCATGAACGAAATTTTTAAAACTTTAAGGGATAAATTCCCTTTCTTGAGCCTAATTAGAAAAGGCGAACTTGAATACGTTGGCATCGTGCAAAACGAGGACACAAATGTAATAAGTTTTTACGATTATGGTAGGCTTTATTCACCGCAGGACAAGATGAAGTTTTTGAAATATGGAGAAACTTGGTGGCATGAGTCCAACAGAAAGATTCCAATCAATATTTTCCTTAAGGGCGATTTCCGTTATTTCAGGACCACACTTGTAACTTTGAACTCCAAGGACATAGAGATAGTGCATGGACCAACTGTCAAACTTTCTGATATTTCTAAAAAGAGGGTGAAAAGGCGAACAATACAGTTAGTAAGAAAACCCGTTTAAACTTTTCCGTCTTTATTAATATACTTCGCGTAGTATATCGTCAATGGATTGTTAGGATCATAACAGTTCATTTCAGAGCGAATAGATGGTTTTGATTTCTTACGTTTTTTTCGGATTATTTTTTTAGTTTTTTGATGTTGCATCAAAACTATATTTAGCTCTGCTGATCAAATTCATCTGCACTACAATCGCTTGGGCATACGCAACTGCGTGTGACTTCTTGAAGAAATATGATCCATCAGTTGGCTTTACCCAAACTTCTTTCATTATGTCCTGCCACTGCTTGTACATCAGTTGTCTCTTTGCTGGACGTATAATTGCTAATACAGCCGCAAGTTGTTCTATGTTTTTGGGTTCCAGTTTTGAAACTATGTTAAAATGACCATTTAGGTGAAAAAGGTTTTCAACAACTTTTGTATCCTTCAACATGTCCCAGTCTGGTTCTTGTATCATTAGTTCAACAAGTTCCTGTTCTGATTTTACCTCTTTGTAGATGTTAACATTCAAACAATCAATTTTGAAATAGCCTCTGTCCTCTGCTTTTTTGTAATCCAGTGAAGCGTTGCCTGTTACTGGATGTTCCGGCACTGCATGAAAGTAAACGCCAGTTTTGTGTTTTTCTGTTTTGTCATTTTTGATTATAGTTGCCGGAGTGTGTTTGAATAACTTCAGTGTTCCGTCTCTGTCAAAAAAATCTATATCTACATCAGGCATTAGTGTATACTTCCTTTGGCTTCTTTTTCATTGTACTTGATAAATCTTTCTTTTGCTCCTGGTTGCAACACATCCAACACATCCAACAGTGCCCTATAACCTCCGCTGTTCAACATGCTCTTGTCCATTTTGGGTATTATGACTTTTCCTATTGATCCGTCATTCTTTATTACCACCGCACAATCTCCATCTTCAAACTCTAATTCGTCAGATACTTCAACATCTATCTTAGACAATTTTGGCCTCCTTTGCTGTGTCCTGTACAAGCAAGTGGTCAGCCGGATAGCTCTTGAACTTGTTTGCCCAGTACTCTGGATTAATAAATCTCTGTGTCATTTGTAATTGTTCGTCACTAAATGATTTTAACATTTTTTTGCCTGCACTGCAACCTAGCAACAACCATGGACTTATCTTTCCTTGCTGAATATGTTGTACTGCTCTGTTGGTGTTTGCAAGTCTAAAGTAGTCACTCCATTGTGCATTTTGCTCAACTGCCCAATCCATCATTGTGGTTACACTTCTTTGTAGTGCGGCCTCAACCGGCTCTGTTTTAAGTGCATCAATTAAGTATGCTTCGTAAAGGTCATCTCTCGCCCAGTGATCAAGTTTTATCTTTGACTTCAAAACATAGTCTATGTATTTTTCAGGATACAGTGGATTTATATGCATGATATATCTACCAAATTTTACAAAAGCGTTATAGTAAGCACTCCTTACAAAGTCGTCGTATGTTTTTAGTTTTGAATTGTGTTGATGTATTTGATAGAATCTTTGGAACACCATGAATGCATTCACTACCCATTTCTCATCTCGTTGTAGATATCTTCTCTTGGGTTCGCACATATGAACTTGCAGTGTTCTTTCTTTTGTAAACTCTTTGCCACAGTAAGTGCATTTAAATTTTGATGCCATGTGCTTCTAGTAGTTCCTCTAGTTCTTTATCTGTGATTATCTTGTCCAGTGTTTCCAAATCTGATTCTTTCCAACTTGGATAAATTTCCATTAACTTTTTGAGAGATTTATTTGCTACACGTTTCATTGGTTTGATCCACGGATGAAACTGTTGTACCTCGGCACCACACATGGCAGTCAGTATCCATAAAAGTTTCTTGTGTTTTGATCCAAGCGTGAAGCAGTGTTTGTTTACACATTCATTCACCATCTCAACATAGTGTTCAACGTAGAAAGGATCTTTCGATGACACGCTCGAAACATATCTCATCAGCATGTATGGTGAATACAATGATCTCTCATGATCATCGATTCTATCAAAGTAGTCTTTGTTTCTAAAGTCTACTGCTTTAAGACCGTTACGTAATTCAAAAAATTTTCTTTTCGTCATATTTCATTCTAAACATTGTTGCTTGTTTTGGATTCTCAAATCTTAATGTCAATTGTCCATTACCGTGTGTTGCACCTGCTAGTTTAATACCTTTTTGTTTGCCCAGCCAATCAAAAAATTTCATAGGCCATTTTTCATTGCCCCATACAGGTGTGCCATCTGATGTTACAATGATTGGTGCATCTATTTTTACTGTCACACTTTTACTACCAGACTGAGCCATAATCTACCTGTTCACATTGTCTTGATATGTCTTTTACAAAATAAGCACAAACTGGACTGGGTCCTCCCGATAACGGGACCGCTAACATCTGTCCTGATTTAATTTTTGGAAAGTACCATTTTACTTCTGTGTAAATGTCTACGACGTCGATCGGAAAGAAATCTGGTTTTGGACTGGATAATGGATTAAATGTGAATGCATCAAATCCCCTGTCATTTAAACTTGTTATAGGTAGCACGTGCATTTCTGATTGTCCTGCTTCTCCTATCAACATCTTCCAATCTAATGGCATTTTAATTTTGTAATTTCCTATCTCTAACACCGCCGCTGGCGCATTGAAACTTTCTAAAAAAATTAAAGGTATGTAAAAGAAATCCGGATTGTTTGGATCCGAGTTGTCAAGCACTGCAAAACGCAGTTGCTCGTCTACCCATTCCGGTATTTTTTCCAGCGTGAATGATCTATTTTCCAGTGTAAGGATTTTCATAATTTACTTTTTCTATATTATACGGGTAATTGGCTTCTTTGTAAAACTTTTTCCTTGCCCCCAAATGTCTTTTTGCAAACTTGCAACTGCTGGTAATGTCCCATATCTGCACATTTTCTTTGTCCTCGGCCTTTCTTATTCCCCGACCAATGCTCTGTATCACACGCACAAATGACTTGCCCGGTTCTATAAGAACAAGATTAAAAATCCTAGGAATATTAATACCAACACTGGCAACTCCATATGTGGCGATAATAACTTTATTTGTTGCAGTAGATATTTCATCGTATTGCTCCTTTCTGTCTACGTTTTTTGTTGATCCCGAAACAAACACCGAGTCTTTTATTTTCTTTTCTAAAAGTTGTCCGGCGCTGATCCTGTCCACTAATATTAGTGTGTTTCCCGACGTCGCTATGTCTTTGATAGTGTCGGCTATCCATGTCATTCTTGTGGTGTCTGTGGTAAGCCATTTCAGCTCTTCTGCATAGGTTTTGAACTGCGGAAAGTCTTGCGTTTGCAAAACGTTTACATGGCAATTTGCCAGTACTCCTTTGTCTTGCAATTCACTTGCTTGTATCCTGTTTGCAACTTCTCCTATGCTACACTTAAGACCCATGAATTCATAATCTGCCTTTGGCACAGTGCCTGTCAGACCCCAACGTATTCCACAATGTGCAAACGGACCTGTCAATAATCTTTTCAACACATCAGCCTTGGCCATGTGCACCTCATCTATGATGACAGTGTTGATGCCATCACAAAACTCCTTGAACTCTGTGCTGTGTTCATTTTTTGCTTTTTTTTCTAACACATTAAGACTTTGCCATGTTGCTATTGTGTTGTACCTTCCAACTTCCTTCCGGTCGCCGTAGTAAACACCTGTGTCTAAGTTACAAGCCAGGAAGTCCTCTTCTGTCTGTGTCACAAGACTTTTGTTTGGGACAATAGTGATTGTCCTACCATATGGTTCGACCAGTTGGCACAGTGCCGCAGTAATTATGGTCTTACCTGCACCAGTGGCGATCTCTTGTATGCATTGTGGATTCTCAATAAATTTGTTTATGGTTTCCACTTGATAGTCTCTTAATTCTATTGGTTGTCCTGCACACGGATGGGTATCAGGCCATTGTATGTGCGAAAGATAATCTTTATCAACTGCTTTGAATTCAAAATTGTGTTGTGTTCTCTTGTCCTCAAAATCAATATACACACCCCCATCTTCCAATATCGGCAGTATTTGGTCAACTAGATTAAGGTATGTTGTGCCACCCAAACCAAAGAATGAAACCTTACCGTCCCATCTTCCTAGTTTAACTGCTGGGAGATGTCTGGCATATGGTATTTCATATTTGAATTTGTTGGATAGTCTCTTTCTCCATTCTAGCGAAAGATTTTCAAACTTGACGTTTACTTCGTCCCTGATTATTAATTTACAACTGCTCATTCTAAAGTTTTACTATAATACGATCATTCCAATCAAAACTGCTTGGCTGATGATTACTATAATACAACTTTTTTGGAAGATTTTCAAGAAGTCTTTTTAGGTTTTCGGTGCCCGATGCATAATAACCACCACCCAATGCTACTAATGATGCCTTTACTTTAATTTTACTTTTGATCATTGATCTTGGTATTCTATTCCTAACAAAGATAAGTTTGGTAGCATCGTTTATAAATTTAAATTGTTTACTCATTTGATGCAGTTCAAATAGATTTTCAAAAAACTCTCTTGGTTTTTGATTATCAACCAAATATTTCCTGTCGTTGAATTCGTCAATGTCTTTTCTGTAGATTGGTTCTCGAACATCAAAACCCCACGCACACTGATTTAATATGTCGATGCCGTTTGCCTTGAATGCATTAAGCCATTCCCAAAATTCTTTTACTTCTTCTTCGGTGTGTATCTCACCACTTACTGGCATCATAAGAGGAAAACAGTCAAGTTCGGCAAGTCCTTTTACAACTTCTCTTTTTGTAAACGTTGTGGAATCGATCCATAACATATGATTGTTGTTGTGTGCAATTTTGTCACCTATGGTTGTTTGTGCTGGTACAGTGATACCACTTGTTTTTATTCGGAAGTTTTTCAATGCATCAACTTGTTGTAGTACTGGTTTGTGTTGTACGTGCTTTTGCCAATATTCACTCAACGAAGGTGTTATGTTATCCAAAATTAATTGATCAGCGACAAGACGTGCAGTAGGACTTCTGTAACCTTTTATTTCGTCTCTCACAGTTTCGTAATCATCTAGCAAAGATATGTCGACAAATTTAAAATCATACCTCACTGCAATAAGTGTCAGGTAGTAAGTTGTTACATCTGATTGTAAAAAAATCCATTTTTTATGGTCACCATCGTAACTAGCATATCCAAATGGCAGGCCTCGTCTGTCCTTTAACAAACGTATCAAGGTTATTAATTTCTTGTTGTAAGGGAACCTAACTTCGATTTTGGTTTCTCCGTCCTCGTCCACAAACTTTTCTATCCTTTTGTCAAAACTTATTACTCTGAATTCGTCCTCAAATACCGGGTTGTCCAACAACGGCTTGATGTCCATGCCATGTGCCTGGAATTTTGTAAGGTATCTTTTGAGGATTACAAGTGCCAATTTGCCCTGTTTTTCTGTCCACACGTATTGTGCTTCTGCCAGTGATTTTACTGTCTGTAGATCTTTGGGGTGTGGCTTAATATGGCTCATTTGGGGATCTGACCAAAAATATTCGTTATATGCTAATATTTTAAGTGCTTCGTTAATAGTTTTTGGCAAATCTGTGTGCATATTGTCCATGGTATTCTAGATAATTATTAATATAGTATAGCATAATTGGTAATACTGTCAACCATGAAAAAGTACAAAAATAAAAGCGTTAATGTAAGAAAGCAACTGAAAATCAAGTTGGAAAACACTCTGACTAGGCACAAGAACACAGTTGGTTTTAAACCAACACGTGAACAATCCTACCATTGGTTCAAAGTCATAAACAGAGGACTATTCAATGGGAGATTACCAATGGTTCCGTTGTACATAAAAAAATTACACAAAGACTGGGGCAGATGTGTAGCCAATTGGGACAACAGAAAAACTCCAAAAGGCAAATTTGATCAAAGGGTGATACCTTATCACATAGATGTTGAGTTCTATATCGAATTACATTGTAAGTTTCCAACATGGAAAGATTTTATAGAAACACTTGCACACGAAATGGTGCATCTATATCAAATGAGTTGGTTAAAAGATCCATACTCAAATCATAACGCAAACTTCTTTGCTTGGAAGAATAAATTTAAAAACGCAGGTCTAGGCCTAACTAGGTGTTAACACCTTTTCAAACTCAGCATAACTTATAACTTTACTGTTGCCATGATCCGTGCCTGTCTGTAGATGGTGCATGTATTCCGGTGGATCATCATGCACGACAATATAGTTGACATCAGGTCTCATCTTTAACATGTCTCTAAATTGTTTAAGCCATCCGTCAAAGATTGTGTCGTTGTGCCGTTCACCATAGTTGTCGGAGTCCTGGTATATGTTGTTGAGTTTGTTTTTACCGTACTCCCTAAAGTCGTAGCCTATCAGATATATGTTCTTATGCCCATGCACACCCGCAGTCCAAAATGCTTGGTTGCCACATATCCATCTGGGATTGTTTGGTATTAGGTGCAGATGAGATGGTCCGCCTTTTGGATAACGATTGACTTCAAGCGAAGTTGAATAATGAAAACATTTTTCATAAACCTTTGCGTTGACCAGTTCTAGTGTTATTGGAGAATCAATACTGAAAATAAAGTCAGGAATGAAATCTCTGTACAGTGCATTACAACCATAAGTCTGTCCAGTGGCCTTTAGCCTTGTCAAATCAAATCCAGCACGTGAAGGTCCATTACCTATGCAATATGCGTTGCCACGTGGAACAGCATTGACCCTGTCTTCGTAGTATGCGGTCTCTTGATATTTCTTGCCACCACGTATTGTAAGATGCGTGTTCACTGTCTCCCCTTTGTATGGTTCCCATATTATTGGTTCAATCATAGATATTTCTCCTTCAATCTTTTTTTAATTCTCTGCCATGGTATACCCTGTTGTATCTCATCGATCCACCATTCTGTGTAAGACAATTTGTTTGCCCATTGTTGTCTGTCCGGCATATTGGGATTGTTGATATTGTCAAAATTTTTATTGCCAATATCATAACTTAGGCTGGCCTCAGACACATATACCGGTATGCCTGCGAAAGCCGCCGTCATTGCCGGATTGCTTGAATAACTGACAACCGCCCATGCAGACTGTAACCTTTCGGCAAGATCGGTATCATCGTATGTGGCTTGATCTTTTTTTGGCAATACAATTTTAACATTTTTGTATTTTTTAACATCAAGCAAAACACCGTTACGAGGATGTGGCCTTATTACAATTGGTTTGTCTGTGTATTGCCTTATACCGGTTATTTGTTGGTCAAACCATTTTGTCATTGGTGGATTGTTACGCCATTGATGACTGTGCGTGTGCTGTCCACACACTATAATATTGTCACCTGTCTGTTTCCATGGCTTTAAATCAATGTTAAATTTTTTCCAACGTTCTGCATCTACAACATCGTTACCGAAATCTGCTTCCCTATTGATCCCATTTATACCAATTTTCCAAGTTTCGTTACGTTTTATACCACCAACTTCAACTACCACCACAGGTTTATTTCTCTTGCGATAAGTCTCCCATATGTTTCGATACTTTGCCATCCTACCTTGCCATAGTACGCTCCATATAACTGCGACATCGCACTCCCCATCATCACGATTGACTAGCACAGTGTCCCCTGCCTTTTGCATACTTGTCAGGAAGGCATCAAACACTGGTTTCGAATTAAGTGGTCCGTAGTTTGTAAAGCAACTTATTTTCATTTGTTCTTCCAGTAATCAATTTTTTGCATTTCTGGCGTTTTTCTAATGTCTTCTGCTTTAGAACTTTTTGCGTCTTTCCTATCACCCTTGAAGTGATCTATGTACTGTCCTAGCTCACTGTTTACAAATACATGATGACCCCTTACGCCTTTTGAATACCCTATGTCGTGTACTTTTATTGAATGCTTCTCTTTATATTCTTTTGTGAGATGCCAGAAAACGTAAGAGTCATGCCACTCTAATAGTTCGAATATGTCTGCAGACGTGTAAAGTTTTTCCCAGTCATTTACAAAATTTTGTATCATGCGGTGTTTCATATTATAACATACCAGTCCACATTCAGGATATTTGTTACTACCACGATCATTTTCTCGATCTAGATATGTAACAAGTGTGTCGGCAGGACATATGTTTTCAATAAATTGCATCGGTATGTTTCGAAAAGTGTATGTATCATCATCTAGCCATATTACGTAATCGTAGTCTGTATATGTGTTAACTGCGTGAGTAACGCATGATACCTTGTAACTGAATTTTACTGCGTTCCATAGATAAGATTCTTTTTTAGCATCTAGGCCACCCTCTGTGGCTAGCCTGGGTGAACGTCTTACTCCTCCTGGGATTTCGTCAAGTTTACCAACAGCCACCGGATCGTTTTTGTATTGCTCTCGAAAGGAATGTAGTTTTGGATTTGCTTTATCTATGTCTATCCAGGTAACATCGTTTTTAAAATCTGAAGGTTTTGTTCCCTGGTAGTACACAGTGATGTCAGCATCTGTCCATTTATCTAAGACGGACTGAACCATCCTTTTTGCGTACCTATCCCAGTTATCGGGCTTGAATGTTGTAATTACTTTATATTTCATAGTTCCATTTTGTAAGTTTTGAGCCAGTCATTTACAATCCAAGCCGGTACCAAGGCCTTGCCTGCTTTTTGGCTTGCTCCAATTATGTCTAATTTACTTTTATCCCCTAATGCTTCATTGTATTTCTTTTTCAAACGGCCAGTGTTTTTAATGGTATTGCTGGATAACCAATAACCTAAAGGAACTGTCCATCCTGTCTTTGGTTTACCTAGTATGTACGATGGTAGTCTTTTCTTGTATGCACGTTTAGTAGGCATCTTTGTCTGCGTTTTGAATGCTCCTATTTTTTGAAAACTAGGTATACTGAGACAATATTGCATAAACATTTTAGTTGCCAGTGGAAATCTGCCTTCCATGCCATATGCCATTCCGTATTTGTCATTCCTGTTAAAAAATTCTTCTGGTACCTGTGTAACGCAATCTAGGGCCATGTATGATGAAACAGGGTCTTCAGGATTCCATAGATCTTCCGGATAGCATTTTTTAAGTTCTTGCAGTACTTTATCTTTACTAAGAATACCACCAGTAATAGGCACAGCCATTGGACGTTTGATCCTGGTCATCCATAATTTTAAAATGTCATCCCAATTTTCTATTGTTTGTTTTCCAATTTGTTTATACAACCATGTTGGGTTTGTCATTTTCCAATACTTTGTGTATCCTGCTAATATCTCATCTCCCATGTCTCCTGCCATTGTCACAACTATTCCGTGTTCATGCAATACTTTATTTGTGTAGCAGTACATTGGAACACTTTGATTATACATAGGTTGCTCCATAAAATATATTGCATCATCCCAACTGTCCGATACGTTGTCAGGAGTAATCTTTACATTATGGTGTTTGTATTGTTCGTCAGTTGCTAACATTTGGGCCATGTCTGCATCACCATTATGATCCTCTGGTGTAATCACATTAGGTTCCATTAGATTAGTAAATGTCCATACAGGTGGTTGAAGTTTGTTTAGTTCATGAGCAATAAGACTCGAGTCTAGTCCACCACTGAGGAATACTCCTATTTTTCTTTGTCCAATAGTACACATCTTGACAGTCTTAGATGCCATCTTCCTAAATTCTGCAGGTTCAAAATAATGATCGCTTGTAGGCTTAATGAATATTCTTTTTGTTTCTATAAATTTTTTATTAATGACATCATATACTTTTGTTTCTCCAGCAAGTAGTTTCTTGATACCACTGAACATTGTGTTTGCTGTTGCATTGATGCCGGTCCATGAAAGGCAACTCATTGCCATCCTATCCACTTTTCTTGATCCAGGCACCCTGTCAATCATTCCTTTTATTTCAGAGCCAAATATCAAGCCTTCACTTGTTTCTGCATAGTACACTGGTTTGATTCCGGCGTGGTCTCTGCTTAAAGTTATTGTGTTCTTGTCAATTTCGTAATATGCAAATCCGTGCATAGAGTCAATCTCATCAATAAAGTCAAGCCCAAATTTATCTAAACCCCATGCTAGTAGTTCCGTATCACAACCTGTTGTGTCAGTAAAATCTTTATATTTTTGTGTCAGTTCATAGTAATTAAAAATTTCTCCATTGTACACCAGCACGTTGCCCTTTGGTGTTTTCCATGGTTGTGTTGATTTTGCAGGATCGGCCATGATACTTAATAAATTATGTCCTAGAGTCACAGTGTCATTATTCCAAATGCTTTCACCATCTGGTCCCCTGTGTTTACAAATCTTAATAAAGTTTTGTATAAATTCTGGATCCTTTGCTGTTATTCCGTAGATGCCGCACATATTATAATCCTAATTTTTCCTTGAAACGTTTGAACACAGTGCCATTTTTGATTTCTGCTTCTGTCCATTGTTTGTATCCTAGGTCATGAACCCATTGATCCCTGTCAGGATATTCTGGACTTTCAATTTTAGATAAATCTTTATTTGCTACAGGCCAAGCAAGTGCAAGATCTGAGGTACAAAAGGTAGGGACTCCACGAACACAAGAGTCGATGCAGGCAGTAGAATTGTGAGTAACAACAGCATGACAATTATTTAATGCGTCCTGATAGTTAAATCTATAGTGCTTTTTCTCATCACCCTTGAAAAACTTTTGTCCAATAATAACTTCAACGTTATCCTTAGGAAATTCTGCTAGTCTATTCTCCATTGCGGCAACATGATTAGGATGCGGTCTGACAATAAACTTTCTTTTGGTTATAGGTCTTAATTTTTTGTAAACATCATTGAACCATTTAATTGGATCCAGTTCGTTCATTGACCAATTGTCCTGTGGTTGAAGTACAAACAGTATCGGATCATTAGGGTTTGATTTTTTCCATGGTGCATAATTTATGTTCCAGATCTTTTTCATTCGTTCCCATCTGTCTGGAGGACTGTTATCACTCAAAAAGTTTCCGTTATTCATTGGCGAATATAGTGCCACTCGCCAGTGATGGTTGGGAGCAGTTATTGTGTTACCAAAACTTGACAGTATGCCACCGTCAAATGTAATGATATAAATTCCTTTCTTTTTTGCACGTTCAACAAGGTCTCTTCTACGTCCTTTTGTGTGGTGCATTTGATTGGACCCTCCATATCCAAACATGCAACCAATCGGTGCGTTTGGTTCCATCTCGTCTTTTTGCCATGGACCGGTCATGCCTTCATTTACAATCACAGGCTCATCACCACAGGCTTTGATACCTTCGGCCATGTGCTTCAATAGGTCCCAACTTGCCCCTCTGCGTCTGTCCTTTACTGTCCGTCTAAAAATTTCAACCTTCATATGCATCTTTCCTAATGAATAACATTTCAAGCATCAGTTTATCTCTTCTTCTGTTGATTACTACATCATAGTTGTTGGCCTTGAATAAATCGCAAACAGTTTGTGCTTTTTCTAAAGCAGGCTCTACTTTTTCATTCTCCTCGAAATTCAATTCTAGTTCAAGTGCAACAAACTTGCAGTCTATTTTGTTTTCCAAAATTTCATGTGCAAACTGGTACCATAGTCCTTCGATATCTGCTTTTATGATGTCTACACTTTGCAGTCCAAGTTCATCCAATATTTTCTGCAAAGTTTTTGTAGCAACCATTACGTGTTTGGTTAGACTGTCTCTTTTAACGAGCGTGAAACTTTGCAAAGCTCTATCGACAAATTCCCCTTGCTCTTTTGCAGGATCGTAATAAAATTTTTGTTTTCCGTTGATGCTACCGTAGGCTATTGGTTCGAACCTAATTCTTTTTCCTGCCTGTAGATTGTCCGGATGATCATTTCTCATTCCTACTTTTTTATAACTTGATGATCTAATTATCTGTCTAATCAATGCTACACTCCTAGGAGTAGGATCATACAAGTTAACTTTCAAATCTTTATTGGCAAAGGCTAATTCTTTTTCAAATCCAACATTACCTCCAACACCAAAAGATAGAACATTCTTGGCGACTTTGGCAACCGCATTAGGAACATAATAATTTTTGTACAGTTGGAAACCTGGTAAGTCTTTGGCTTCGTCGTAGCCGTTTTTTGCTTCCCACTGCCTTATAAGTTTAACACGCTCAACTACATGTGGTTTCATCCTATCTGCCATCTAGTATCTCCATGTAATAACCATTTCTAAATTCTTCTTGTGTAAATTGATTGTATGCCAGCGAATTAAAAATTGGCCTAGGGTCCTCATATTTTGGAGTTTCTATTTTTGAAAAGTCCTGTTCGCACACCGGCAAACACGGATTGTCAAAGTTTGCAAATGCCGGTACACCATTTGTAAGTGCTTTAATTGATATGGAACTGTTAAATGTCACCACAGCGTGTACTTTCTCCCATTCGAATGGTCTCGATGGTTGGTTGTTTGCACTTTTTCCTGGAACCATTTTTCCTTCACCATCTATCACCGCTTTTGGATTGTACGGCTTTTCTCTTACCACAAGTTCTCTGTCTGTGTTTTCTTTTAACACTTTAAGTGTGTCAGTCAACCAATCTTTTCCGTCAAACATTTCTGCCATTGCGTGGCTTGGTGGTACAACTAAAATATATTGTCCATTCCTATGAAAAGGTTTAATTTTGTCTTTAAACTGCTGTTTGAATCGGTCATCGGGCCTATGGTCAACAAACGTCTTTACGTGTTGATTTTTAACACACCTCATCCAATAAGGAGTTGCCCTGCTTTCTCCCCAGTAAGGTCTGTCGATGTAATAAAAATCTTTGTTGTTACTTTGAGCATGTTTGTATACTAGGTGTGTGCCTCGCAGTACACCCATGAACACAACTTTGTCAAAGTCAGTTGTGCCACACACAGTCTCGTAATTTGTC
>MDTB01214108.1_pt1 | contig 17286 bp, 18 predicted proteins | sample 811161 | NCBI WGS metagenome assembly MDTB01 (sample SAMN05326650, study PRJNA326480) | marine metagenome | isolation source: seawater | place: Mediterranean Sea | collected 2009
AAAAATAGATAAAATAAGAAATATAAAACTAGATATTGATGACGACTCTGAAATAGCAAATATTCTCTCTAAACATATTATGAAATATGTTCCCATATGTTATATTGAAGAATATAATAAACTTATTATTAATTCACACAAATATTATCCATTTAAAATAAGTAATTATTTTACTCTTACTGCTATGATGTATTCTGAGTCTCTAAAGCACAAAATAGCAATTTCTAAAAAAAATATTAGATTAATTATGGGTCAGCACGGAGGTCCAGTTAATATAACTGTTGGACATCCACAAACTGATCATGAATTGTCAATTTGTGATTATTACATTTCCTGGGGGTGGAAAAAAAAAAATTTTGAAGATAAATGTGTTCCCATAACATCATCTTTTTTTTTCAATAAAAAGTATAAAACCAAAAAAAATAAAACCTCTATTTTATGGTTAACTAATTCACACCCACATCACATAAAGTATTTCAACAACTTTACTTTGAATTTTAATGATTATTTGATATCTCAAAAAAATTTCTATAGATCTTTAAATACAAATATTAAAAAATTTATAAAAATACGAATTTCTTATGATATTCATAATTGGTCTTTAAGAGATTTTTATAGTTCATTTATTCCTAAAGATAATTTTGATAGTATGAATATAGCTTTTTCTGAGTCTGCCTCTGTATCTAAATTGTCTATATGTGATCTTCCTGGTACAACATTTGCAGAATTACTTGCTATGAATATGCCAGTAGTAGCATTTTGGAATCCTACTTGGTTTGCCTATACAAATGATTCAGAAAAAATATTTAAATGTTTAAAAAAAGCAAAAATATTATTTGATAGTCATATTGATGCAGCTAATCATATAAATAGAGTATATTTTAATCTTGATGAATGGTGGTATTCTGAATCTACACAAGAAGCTATAAAATTGTATTCAAAAAATTATGCATACAGGTCTGAAAATTACATAGAAGAGTGGAAAAAATTTATAAATAAATTTTAATTATTTTTATCTGGCAAGTATTTTAATTATTAACTATAGTTATAAAATCATGTATATTTTAGGTTTGTCATTAGGAATTTTATCAACTGCTAGTTTATCAAAAAATAATAAAATTTTGTATTCTGCAAGTGAAGAAAGATTTACTAAAATTAAAAATGATGAGTCATATCCAATAAATGCAATAAATTTTGTTTTAAAAGAAGCAGATATAAAAGGCAAAGATGTCTATAAAGTTGTTATTGCAGGTAAAAACTTAAATTTAAATACTCATTTAATGAATAAATACAGTAAATGGTCTCTTGAAGATCATTTTAAAGTAATGAATGACTATTGGAAACCAAAATTAATTAATAAAACATATGTAAACTTTAAAAAATTGTTCAAAACAAAAATTAATACAAATCAATATCCAGGTAAAACGGAATGGAATAAATTAATAAATAAAATCTCTAATGATTATGAAGATAGAAAAAATGACCATTATTATTTAGATTTTATTCATAAAACAATATCAAATCATCTTAAAATTAATAAAAATAAAATAACTCATTTAGATCATCATTTTTGTCATGCATCATATGCATATTGGGCTAGTCCTATTAGAAATAAAAAAACACTTATTTTAACAGCAGATGCATTTGGTGATGGCTTGAGTACAACAGTTTATAAAGCAAATAAAAATAACAAAATTATATTTTTAGAGTCTTCAAAAGCAGATGATTTTCAACTTGGAAGATACTATAGAAATATAACGCTATTATTATCGATGATGCCCGATGCTCATGAATACAAACTTATGGGACTTGCTCCATATTCAAAGTCAAAGTATACAAATAAAGTTTTCAATATTCTAAAAGACACTATGTATTTAGATGGTACAAATTTTAGGTATAAAAATAGGCCAAAAGATTTATTCTTTTTTTTTAGAGATAAATTTGAAGGTATTAGATTTGATAATATAGCTGGTGGTCTTCAAAAATATGTAGAGTTTATAATGACTAATTTTATTAAAAATCTCTTAAATAAATATAAATGTAATAACCTGGTATTTTCAGGCGGGATATCAATGAATGTAAAAGCAAATCTGCTTATAAAGGATTTAAATGAAATAAAATTTTTTTTTGTACCTCCTTCAGGGGGAGATGAGTCTTTATCTATGGGGGCATGTTATGGTTATATGAATTTAAAAAAAAATAAGCAACCATTACCATTAGAAAATGTCTACTTAGGTTTTAAAAATAATTTAAGTATTGAAAAGAATTGTATAAAAATTGCTAAAGATGATGGATTGAGAATAATAAAGTATGATGAAAAAATTGTATCAAAATATCTATTTAAAAATTATATTATTTCTACATGTTATGGTAGAGCAGAATTTGGTGCAAGATCTCTAGGTAATAGATCAATATTAGCAAATCCATCTGAGTATGCAAATATTCAAAAAATAAACGAAAAAATTAAAAATAGAGATTTCTGGATGCCTTTTGCACCTGTGATATTAAATGAACATTCAAACACCTTGATAAAAAATTCAAAAAATATTTTTTCTCCCTTTATGACTATTGCTTTCAATAGCAAAAAAGTGGGGTTTCAAAAACTAATTGCGGCTTCTCACCCAGCAGACAAAACTATAAGACCTCAGATGCTTAATAAAGAAACAAATTTAAAATATTACAATATCATAAATGAATTTTATAAACTCTCAGGAATACCATCTTTATTAAATACCTCTTTTAATTTACATGGTTATCCGATTGTAAACACTTCTCTAGATGCATATGATGTTTTTAAAAGAACAGGTTTAGATGTTTTGGTTTTAGAAAATTTTATTATTGTTAAATCTTATGTAAAATGATTAAAAATATTGCAATCATACAGGCAAGAGATAGTTCAAAAAGATTCCCAAAAAAAATATTATATAAAATTAGAAATTATATCATTCTTGAATGGATAATCAAAAGATTACAAAAATCTAAAAAAGTTAATAAAATTATCTTGGCTACACCAAAAAATGGAACTAATTATAAATTAAAAAAAATTGCTACCAAATATAACATTGATTTTTTTATGGGAAGTGAGGATAACGTTATTCACAGGTATGTTAAATCTTTAAAAAATATAAAAGATAAAAATACAAATATTATTAGGGTCTGTGCTGACAATCCGTTTATTGACTCTAAGGAAATTGATAAACTGATTGACTATTTTAATTTAAATGAATTTGATTATGCTTATAATCATTGTCCAATAGGTCAATGTAATTATCCAGATGGATTTGGTGGAGAGATTGTAAAGTTAAGGACTTTAATTAAAATATATGAAAGTAAGTTAACAAAAAAACAAAAAGAACATATATTTAATTATGTATGGGATAATAGACAATTATTTACAATATCTTTTTTAAAAGCAAGTAAAAAAATATCTTTTCCTAATCTAAAATTTGATATTGATACAAAACATGACTGGAAATCAATTGTTAATTTTGTTACTTATTCAAATATTAAGATAAATAATACGGCAGAGCATATTGTAAAAAAATATAATGAATACAAAAGAACAAAATATTAAGATTTCAGTAATTATACCAACATATAATAATAGTAAGTTCTTAGCTAGATGTTTGAGATCTATTCTATCTCAATCTTATGATTATAATTTTTATGAAGTAATTGTTATAAATGATGGAAGTAATGATAATACCGAGGAAATTCTTAAAATATTCAAAGAAGATATTATAATTATTAAAAATAGTAAAAACTTAGGCTTGCCAAGATCGCTTAATAAAGGAATAAAAAAATCGAAAAATCAATTTATAGTTAGGTTAGATTCAGATGACTATGTAAATAGATTATTTCTTGAACAACTATCTCTTTTTTTTAACTTAAATAGAAATTATAATGCAATAGCTTGTGATTATTTACTAGTAACAGATAGCGGAAAATTAATAAAAAGATTTAATAGTATCAATGATCCAATAGCTTGTGGAATTCTTTTTAAAAAAAAAGATCTAATTACATTAGGGATGTATAATATTAAATTTAAATTACATGAGGATAAAGAAATAATGATAAGATTTAATAAAAAATATATGATTGGAAGATTAGAAATGCCTCTATATAGATATAGAAGACATAAAAAAAATATAACTAATAATAAATTTAATCAATTAAAATATACAAAACTACTCAAAGATGAAATTAGTAAAAAATAATAAATTTAATAAAATTCTAAAAAATACTTTTATTAAAAAGCCTTATTTAATTGCTGAAATTGGAGTAAATCATGAAGGTTCATTAAAAAATGCAAAAAAATTAGTGAGAGATGCAAAACTTGCAGGAGCTAATGCAGTTAAATTTCAAGCATATAAAGCAGAGACAATAGCAAGTAAGGTTTCTCCAGCATATTGGGATAAAAAAAAAGAGAAAACTAATTCTCAATATGCATTATTCAAAAAATATGATGCATTAAATAAAGACGACTACATAAAATTAAGTCAATATTGTAAAAAAAATAAAATAGAATTTTGTTGTACACCTTTTGATAACTTTTCTGTAAATTTTCTTACCCCTTTAATGGATTACTTCAAGATTGCTTCTGCTGATATTACTACATTTCCTTTATTAAAAAAAATAGGAAAGAAGAAAAAACCAGTAATATTATCAACTGGAGCATCAACAATCACTGAAATTAAAAATGCAATTAATATTTTAGAGAAATTTGGATGTCCAGATATTGCTTTGCTTCATTGTGTGCTAAATTACCCAACTAAGGATAAGAATGCAAATTTAAATAATATTAATTTATTGCAAAAGCATTTCCCAAAATATTTAATTGGTTATTCTGATCATACTATTCCAAAGGATAACATGAAAGTTTTAATTACTGCATCATTATTAGGAGCAAAGATAATTGAAAAACATTTTACTAGTGATAAATCTCTTGAAGGAAATGATCATTATCATGCAATGGATAAAGATGATTTAAAATTATTTTATAAAGAACTTAAAAAAACAAATATTTTGATAGATAATGGAAATTTATATAGTTTAAAAAATGAAAAATTAGCAATAAAGCATGCTAGAAGAGGGATAGTATCAACAAAAAATTTAAAAAAAAATCATAAAATTAATGAAAATGACATTACTTATTTAAGACCTAATAATGGTATATCAGCGATAAACTGGGAAAAAGTTATTGGTATGAAAACCAAGATAGATATTAAGAAAGGTAGGTATATTAATTGGAAAGATATTAAATATTAGTAATTATTAAAATATTTTATTTTGTTGTTAATATCTTTAATCTTTGAAATATCGTTTTCTTTCAATATTTCAGAATAATTTATAAAATTAATAATATCTTTATACCTTTTATAATTTTTTGTTCCCATAACAGCTCCATTAATTCCTAGTGATTTTAAATATAAAATAGACAAATAGGATAAGTCTTCACAATTATTATTTTTTGCAATGTTATTTAGAGTATTTAAATCTGAAACTGAAACTGCATTATCTACCTGACCACCATTTACTGGAGAAATAGATATAATCTTTTTATTTGATAATTTAATTTGATTAAAAAAATTATTTGTTATCCCTTTTTTAAATAAATTATACGTTGAAATATATCCATCATATGATTTGTTATTTATATAAGTAATTAAATTTTTATTAAAATCATAATAAGTATCAAAATATGCATAATCAAAAATATTATTTTTTTTAAAATTATTTAAATTTTTTTCTAATAATAAATAATTTACAAAATTATTCTTAGGATTATTACAAATTTGCAAGATATGAATTTTTCTTATTTTGTAAAAATCTAATATATTTTGTATTTGTTTTTTTATATTAATTATTTTTTTTATAGGATTTTTATTAATAAATATTTTAATTACAAGTTTAGGTTCTTTATTATTATTTTTAAAAGAATTATAAAAATATTGTTTTATATTTATGTAATCTAATGAAGTATGAATTGGTAAACCTTTATCAATTGATTCAAATAAAATTTTTTCATATTCATAATTATATTGTTTTCTTAATCCTCCAGTTCCTAAAATAAATTGCATATAATTATTTATATATGCTATTTAATAAATAATATATGAAATTTACTTTTTTAATTCCAGTAAGAATGGAGTCTTCTAGGTTTTATGGAAAACCTCTAAAATTAATTGATAACTTACCAGTTTTACATTGGGTTTATAATAATTGTAAAAATAGTAAATATAATCTTAAAACCTTTATTGTTACTGACTCAAAAAAAATTAAAAATTATTGCTTAAAAAATAAAATAAATGTGATTATGACTGGAAAGCATAACTGTGCTTCTAACAGAATTGCTGAAGCTGCTAATAATCTAACTTCTAAATATGTAGTTGAAGTTCAAGGTGATGAACCTTTTTTATGGGCATCATTAATTGATAAGTGGTTAAATAAATGTGTCAAAATTATAGATATTAAAAATAAAATAGATATTTTTATTTCTGTTGCAAAGCTTAATAGTAAATTATCTGAAAATCCTAATTATGTAAAAGTATATTTTACTAAAGATAGAATTATAAAATGGTTTACTAGATCTAAAATTCCATCAGATTGGAAGAATAAAAAAATTAGTCCATTTTTTAGACATACTGGTTTTCACTTATGGAGAAGAAGTAGTTTACTTAAGTTTAAAAAAATAAAACCATCCTATTTAGAAATTTCTGAAGATACTCATGCAACAAGATTAATTGAAAATAATTTTATAGCTTATGCTAACTTTATAGAGGACACAATATCTATAGATCAACCTTCAGACTTAATAAAAGCAAACAAATATTTAAAAAGTAATGTCAAAAAATTTTATTGAATTAAGAATTTATAGTGTCTATCCGGATAAGCTGAATACTTTGATGGATTTATGGGAACAAAATTATAAATATATACAAAAATATTTTAATTGTTCTGGAGTTTTTTTAGCAAAAAATGGCAATATAAATAAGGTTTATCATACCTATATTTGGAAAAGTTATGATGAAATGGAAACACAAAAGAATAAATTTAAAGAAGATAAAAAAATGAAAATATATATAAGAAAAGTAAAAAAAACCTACTTAAAACAAGAGTCTATATTTTTAGAAGAAGCAGAATTTTATAGAAAGAATAATAAATAGTTATATATAAACAGTATGAAATTAAATAAAGAAAGAGATGCTAAGAAGGTATTAATTAAAGATGGAATTAACGAACTAAAATTCTCAAATGATAATAATATAATTACTAAATCCTCTGATTATTTAAAAGATAATAAGTCTAATTGGGCTAAAAGAATAATATATAATGATACACATAGTGGAACTTTAATACATCAAGAACCTGGAGAAACAAATAGAAGCCACTTTCATAAAGATCATGACGAATGGTGGGTAGTTTTAAAAGGTAAAATTAAGTGGTGGATTCAAGATTATGGTATAATAGAAGCTAAAATAGGGGACATAGTCTTTGCTCCAAGGATGAAACAACACAAAATTAAAACTATAGGAAAAGAAACATCAATTCGGTTGGCAATTTGTATTCCAGATATTGAACATATACATCCAGAAGAAGACAAGTGTCCAAAAAATTTTTAAATAAAACTTTTGTTATAATTGGAGCAGGTGGTGATGTTGCTAATGCATTAGCTGAATTATTAATAAATAAAAATTATAATCTAGTAGAAATTGGGAGAAGTGTAAAAAAAACTAAATCAAAAAAAAATAATAATGTTTTATCATTCTCTGGTTCAGCTGATAATGATAAATTTATTAAAGAATGTTTTTTAAAAGCAAATAAATATTTTGGCTCTTTAGATGTTTTGTGCAATTTATCTGGAACGACAAGTACAAATAAAATAGAAAAAATATCTAATAATGAATGGGACAAGGTTTTAGATGATAACTTAAAAACTGTTTTTGTTTCATCAAAAAATATAATAAAATATATGAAACATAAAAAAAAAATTAATCATATAATAAACGTATCATCTGTAGCAGGAAGAACTAAAAGCTTAATATCAGGGGTTCACTACACTGCAAGTAAAGCTGGTATTATTGGTTTTACAAGACAATTAGCATATGAAGTTAGTAAATATAATATTCGAGTAAATTGTATTGCTCCCTCGCAAATAAATTCTAGAATGCTTAGGAATTCTATTAAATCTACAAAATTAGATTATAAAAGTATAATAGAAAATAATCCTTTAAAAAGAATTTTAGAACCAATAGAGGTTGCGAATATAATATTTGAAGTTACTAAACCAACTTTTAGTTATATGAATGGCTCTGTAATAGATCTAAATGGCGGAATGTGAAATCAAATATCTTCAATGTAGGTATAGCAGGATATGGGATTGTTGGTCAGAGAAGGCATATATCAATCAATAAAATTAAAAAATTTAGAGTAATTGCTGTTTGCGATAGAAAATTTAAAAAAGATAAAATTAATAATAAAATACTAGAATTAAATCATTACAAAAAAATATTTAATCAAAATATTCAAGTTTTATTTGTTTGTCTTACAAATGATGTAGCTGCTGAAGTTACAATTGAAGCTCTAAAAAATGGCATACATGTTTTTTGCGAAAAGCCACCAGGTAGAAATGTTAAAGATATAGAAAAAGTTTTTAAAGTTTATAATAAAATTAAAAATATTAAATTAATGTATGGTTTTAACCATAGACATCATTTATCAATTAAAAAAGCACTTCAAATTATAAAATCTAATCAACTTGGAAAAATAATAAATATAAAAGGTATTTATGGAAAATCACAACTAATTACATTCAAACAGCCTGTTTGGAGAACAAAAAGAAAAATTGCAGGTGGAGGTGTCTTACTAGATCAGGGTATTCATATGATTGATTTAATAAGATTATTTGCTGGTGAATTTACTCAAGTATATAGTTACGTAACAAACACTTATTGGAAGTATGATGTTGAAGATAATGCGTACGCACTAATGAGGTCAAAAAATGGAATTGTTGCTATTTTACATTCTTCAGCTACACAATGGAATCATAAATTTGAATTGGATATACATCTTGAAAAGGGTAGCCTAATTCTTAGAGGTTTTTTAACAAGTTCAAAAAGTTATGGCAATGAAACATTATTAATAGTTAAAGCTAATCCAAAAAAAGATAATGGAAACCCAAAAGAAAAAAGAATTAAATTTAATAAAGATCCTTCATGGGATGATGAGATAAAAGAATTTTATGAATGTATAAAATTAAATAAAAAAGTTTATAATGGGACACCAATTGATGCACTTAATACAATGAAGCTGTTATACAAAATATACTATTCTGATATAAAGTGGAGAAAAAAATACAATATAAAAAAACCAAAAATTTAGTAAATGGATAATATAAAAAATAATAAAGTTTTTGTAACAGGTTGCACTAAAGGTATAGGTAAATCAATATGTAAAAAATTTCATTCTAATGGATTTATTGTTATAGGAACTGGAACTAAAAAATTAAAAAAAATTCCAAGTTTTGTAGATCAATATTTTAATTTTAATTTTTTAAATGAAAAAGAAATAAATAATTGTTGTAAAATAATTAAAAAAATTAAACCTAATATATTGATTAATAACGCTGGTATAAATATTAAAAATAAAGCTGAAAATATTACATATAAAGAATTTAATAATATTATTCGTGTAAATTTAATTTCACCATTCATGTTTTCAAAATCAGCTATCAATTCAATGAAAAAGAATAAATGGGGACGAATTATCAACATTGCATCTATTTGGAGTAAAACTAGTATTACAGAAAGGATTTCTTACTCTAGCAGCAAATTTGGTTTACACGGAATGACATTGGGGTTAGCAAAAGAGTTGGGCGAATATTCAATACTAGTAAACTCTGTTTCTCCAGGTTTCGTAAATACTCAATTAACAAAAAAAAATTTAAAAGGAAAAGAAAAGATAAAATTAATAAATCAAGTACCTTTAAAAAGATTAGCTGAAGTTGATGAAATTACAAATTTAATCTTTTGGCTGGCTAGTATGGAAAATACATATTTAACTGGAGAAAATATTTCAATTGATGGCGGTTTTCAGTGAATAACTTAATATCAGTTAAGTCACATAAAGGTGTTTATCAGGTTGAATTTTATGATTCAATTAAATTAGAATTATATGATGAGAGAAAAGATATTATATTTTTAATCGATAGAAATATATATAACTTTTATACAAAAAAAATTAATAAATTAGCTAAAAAATTTTCAATAATATTTATAAAAGCAAATGAGAAAAATAAATCTCTAGAAAGTATAGTAAAAGTTTATAAAAAATTATTAAGTAAAAATGTTAAAAAAAATTTCACGATTGTAGCTGTTGGCGGAGGTATTATTCAAGATATCACTTGTTTTATTGCAAGCAATTTATTTAGAGGGATATCTTGGGAATATATTCCTACAACACTTCTTTCGCAATGCGACTCATGTATAGGATCTAAAAGTTCAATTAATTTATTAAATTATAAAAACGTTATCGGCACATTTAATCCTCCAAAAAAAATTTATGTTTTTAATAATTTTTTAAAAACATTGAATAACTTTGAAATTAATTCAGGCATAGGAGAAATTTTAAAATTTCATTTGATAAACTCTTATGAAAGTTTTTATAAAATAAGTAAAAAAATTAATTATAAAAAAGTAAAAATAAATAATTTTAAAAAAATAATATTAAATACATTGATGATAAAGAAAAAATTCATTGAAAAAGATGAATTTGATCAAAATATTAGAAGATTATTTAATTATGGCCATAGTTTTGGACATGCGATAGAGACAGCAAGTAATTATAAAATTCCGCATGGAATTGCCATATCAATGGGCATGTACATAGCAAATAATTATTCAGACACAATTAAAAATTTAGACAAAAAAAAACTAAATTATATAAACATGATTTTAAGTAAAAATTTTTTAAAATTTAAAAATAAAAAAATAAATTTTCAAGTATTTCAAAAATCTCTTAAAAAAGATAAAAAAAATATTGGTAAAAAAATTACACTTATACTTCCAACTAATTATACCTTTGAAATATTTAAGACACAAATTGAACCAAATAGTAAGTTTTGGAATATTTGTGAAGAAATCTTATCTAATATTAAGAAACTATAAAAGTGTATAAAAAAAAAATTTTATTTGACTCAAGGTATGAAAATGAAGATACAATATCTATACCTCTGTATGTAGAGAAGAACTTCTTAAAGTTAAGGAAAAATTATTTAGATTTCTTAGGAAATTCAAATAAAAAAATTATTAGTCATAACAAGAATTTTTTTAAAAAAGAATATACTAAATTATTATTAGAGACTGCTTCTTTTAATGAAAAAAGTTTTTATAGGGATGATAATTTTATTTTTATTATTAAAATATTGGCAATTGAAATAATTATTAGTTCAAATAAAAATACATCTTTTAATCTTCACTATTCTGATAGTAGAATTAAATATATTATTAATGATTTAAAAAATAAAATACAAAATATTAACGAAGTAAAAAAAATTCATACTAACTTTACAAAATTTAATGAAAAAAGTTTTTTACTTAAATTTATTTATAATTATTTCATAAAGTTAAAATATTATATTTTTTTCAAAAATAAATTTCATATGACTAAAAAGAAATCTAATATCCTTTTTTTTTCATACTTTATAAATATTGATAATAATAAAATTGATAATTCAGTTTTTTATTCTAGCCAATGGGGTAATTTAAGTAATTATTTTGATAGTAAAAATATTTTAAATAATTGGATTCATATCTTTGCACCAAACAATCAGTATAAAAATATAAATGAAGTAAAAAGGGATTTATTAAAAATAAATAAAAATGAGAAAAATAAACACTCTATAATTTTTGGTTATTTAAATATATTATTTTTTGTAAAATTAATATATTATTTTTTCTATAATTTTTTTTTTATAAATTTAAGTTTTAATAATAATTTTAATAAATATTATCAAACTAAAATATTTAAAATTGATTTGTCTTTTTTATTTAAAAGGCAGTTTTACGATGCATTCCTAGGTGGTAATTTTGTAAACAATTATTTGTGGATTGAAATTTTTAAAAATTTTTTCAATAAAAATGATAATATAAAATATTGTTTCTATTTGCAAGAAAACCAATCATGGGAAAAAATATTAAATTATTATGCAAATAAAAACACTAATTTAAAAACTATTGGATATATTCATCATATTATTAGAAACTTTGATTTAAGATATTTTTTTAACGATAGAAATAATTTTATAAACTATTTACCAAATTACTCCCTAGTAATGGGTAAAAATTGCTACAAAAAATTATCAAAAAATAATTTAATTACTAAAAATGAAATAGTTGAAATTGAAGCTTTGAGATATGTACACTTAACTAAATACAAAAAAAAATTCCAATTTCCTTCAAGTAATAGAATTTTAATACTAGGAGGACATGTAAAATATATTAATAATGAAATTTTATTTTCATTAAAAAATAATTTAGCAAATTTAAATTTTAAATTTGATATTAAAGAGCATCCTGGATGTCCTATTTCTATACCAGACTCCTTAAAAAATGATATAATTTTGGTCAAAAATCCAATTTTTGACATTTTAAGGTATTATGATGCTGTCATCGTAGCTAGTGACTCCACTGTTGCAATTGAAACTTTTATTTACGGAATAAATACGCTAATTTTTCTCCCCGAATATGATATAAACACTAGTCCTTTGATGGGTATAGAAAGTATAAAATTTATTCATACTCTAAGAAATTTAACAAACGAAATTGAGTCATATAATAGACAAGATTTAAATAGCGTAAATAATATCTTTAATTTAGATACAAACTTCAATAAAGTAGATAAATTTCTAAAAAAAATTAATATTATAAAATAGTGTTTGATAATTATTTTAAAAACAAAAAAATTTTAATAACTGGTCATAATGGTTTTAAAGGATCGTGGTTAACTTTATGGATAAATAGTTTAGGTGGTAAAATAGTTGGTGTATCTAAAAAAGATATAAATTTACATTCTCATTTTAAATCTCTTAAAATTAATAATAATATCAAAGAATATTTTGTTGACATAACTAATTTTAAAAAAATATATACAATTATTAAAAAAGAAAAGCCTGAAATAATATTTCATTTAGCAGCGCAGGCAATAGTTTCTAAATCTTTTACTGATCCACTAGAAACATACTCTACTAATTCATTTGGGACATTAAATATTTTAGATTCACTTAGAACTTTAAATAACAAATGTAATGCAGTTTTTATTACAAGTGATAAAACTTATAAAAATAATGAATGGGTGTGGGGGTACAGAGAGAATGATACTCTGGGTGGTGAGGATCCCTACAGTTCTTCAAAAAGTATTGCTGATATTTTGATCGATAGTTACTACAAAAATTATTTTAAAAATACAAAAAATATAAAGGTTGCGGCAACAAGAGCTGGAAATGTTATAGGTGGTGGTGATTGGTCAAAGAATAGAATAGTGCCTGATATCATAAATGCTATAATAAATAATAAGTCATTAAACATTAGGAATCCTAACTCAACTAGACCATGGCAATTTGTATTGGAACCATTAGGTGGGTATTTAAAAACTGCATATATGTTAGATAAAAATAAAAAATTAAGTGGAGAAGCATTTAATTTTGGACCTAAGCCATCAAATAATTATTCTGTGAAAGATTTAGCAAATAAATTAATAATTAAATGGCCATTAAATAATAAATGTAAATTATATTTTTCTAAATCAAATATGAAAGAGTCATCGTTGTTAAAATTAAATTGTGAGAAATCTGAAAAATTTTTGAATTGGAAAAGTGTCTTAGAATTCGATGATGTAATTAATTTTACATCAAAATGGTATTTTAATTATTATAAGAAACAAAAAAATATAAAAGAAATGTCTTTAGAGCAAATAAAAATATATGAAAAATTAGCTTATGAAAAAAAAATCTTCAGTAAATAAAATAAATTTTCCAAAACTTTATAAATTAAAAGTTATTAATAATAATAAAGGTAATATTCTTAAATTTTTTAAAAAAAATGACCTTGAAATTGGTGAATTATATTTTTCTTGGATAAATAAAAATTTTGTTAAAGGTTGGAAAAGGCATAAAAGATTTAATCTCAATATTGTTGTGCCATACGGCAAAGTACAGTTTATTTGCTTTAAAGATCCTAAAAAAAAAATCTACAAATTTTTGATTGGGGAGCATAACTATAAAAGATTGTTGATTCCAAGCGGTTATTGGTTCGCTTTCAGCTCTTTAACTAACTCTAAGAGTTTGATTTGCTCGCTATCTAGTAACGTACATGATAAAAAAGAGGTTGAGACAAAAAAAATAAATTTATATAATTTTTAGTAATATGAAAACAATAATATTAGCAGGTGGATATGGAACAAGAATATCAGAGTATACTGATAAAATTCCTAAACCCATGGTAACTATTGGTGATTATCCTATTTTATGGCATATTATGAATCACTATTCTAAATTTACATATAATAATTTCCTTATAGCGCTTGGTTATAAATCTTCTATAATAAAAGAGTATTTTTTAAACTACCATACCGTTAACTCAAACTTTTCAATTAATTTAAAATCAGGAGATATAAAATATTCTAAGAGGAGTTCAGAAGATTGGCAATTAGAATTTTATGAAACCGGTTTAAATACTAATACTGGTGGAAGACTAAAAAAATTAAAAGATATTATTGGTAATGAAAGATTTATGCTAACATATGGTGATGGACTAGCTGATATTAACATTGAAAATTTACTAAAATTTCACAAAAAAAATAATAAAATATGCACTCTTACAGCTGTAAGACCTACTGCAAGATTTGGTGAATTAAAAATAGATGAAAATAATAATGTTACAAAGTTTGAGGAAAAAAAACAAATTAACACTGGATGGATAAACGGAGGCTTTTTTGTTTTTGAGCCAGAAATATTTGATTATATAGATAACGATCAAACTATGCTTGAAAAAGAACCAATAATAAATTTGGTAAATAATAATCAATTATCAGCATTTAAACATGAAGGATTTTGGCAGTGCATGGACACAAAAAGAGAATACCATTATTTAAATGATTTATGGAATAATGGAAATGCTCCTTGGTCATAAAATATAAATTAAATGAAAATTCTTATATATGGTGGTTCAGGATATTTAGGATCTTTTTTAGTTGAAAAATTTATAAACAAAAATTTTAAAGTAACAATAATTTCAAATAAAAAAAAAAAAATAAATAAATTAGTAACACAAAAGACATTAGAAGATTTAATAAAAGAAAAAAAAATAAATTACTTTGATATAATGATTTGTACTGCAGGAGTAGACTCATCTAATAAAGTTATTAAAAGTATAAGTAAAATAAATAATATTATTATTAAAGATGCATGTAAAATTAATAATAAACTTGAAATAGAAAAATTTATTTTTTTATCTTCTATACATGTTTTAAATATTAAAAAATATTATGATAATAATAATAAAAAATATTTAAACTACTCAAAAAGTAAATTAGAGTCTGAAAAATATTTAATTAAAAATTTACTGCCAAGGACAAAATTAATTATTCTTAGAATTTCTAATATTTTTGGTTATCCAAGTACAAACTACAATAGCTCAAAATGTTGGAATTTGATTATAAATAATTTATGCTTACAGGCAGTAAAGAATAATGAAATAATTATAAATTCAAAAGTTAATTTTAGAAGACATTTTTTTCCAATAAGTATATTTTCTGAAACTATAGTATCTTTATTAGAAAAAAAATTTAACAAAAAGAAGAATATTTTTATATTAATTTCTTCTAAATATTATAGCTTGTATGATATTACAAAATTAATAGTTGCAAATTTTAAGAATAAAATAGTAATTAAATTTAATTTTAACACAACAAAACATAAGAAAATTGTGACAAAAGATTACTTATTTGCAAATAAAATTATAGTCAAAAACAATAATATAAAACAAGAAATAAAAGATTTAATTATGAAACTACAAAATGCCTGAAAAAATATACTTTTCTATTGTTATTCCTACCTTCAACTCAGAAAAAACAATAGAAGAGACAATTACAAGCGTATTAAATCAAAATTATAAAAATTATGAAATAATAATAGTCGATAATAATTCTTCTGATAATACAATGCAAATATTAGATAACTTTAAGACAACAAACATAAATATTTATAAAATAAAAAATAATGGAATAATTGCAAAGTCACGAAACTTTGGAGTTCAAAAATCTAAGTATGAATGGATCTGTTTCCTAGACTCAGATGATATTTGGCTAGATAATAAATTAAATCACTTGAATTCTCTAATTTTAAATAATAAGAATTTTGATATTTTTGCACATAAAGAATTTATTAACTACAAGCAAAAAAAAATTGTTAAAAAAATTCGTTACAAATATGATAAAAATATTAAATTTTTAGATAATATTATTAATGAAAATTTTCTTTCACCATCAGCTGTATGTATTAAAAGAGAATCACTTATTACTTTAAATCTATATTATAATGAAAGTAAAAAATTTGTTACAGCCGAAGACTATCACTTTTGGATAACATTAGCATTAAGTAAATTTAAATTATATTTCTCTAATGAATATCTAGGCGTATACAATATTAATACAAATAATTTTTCTTTAAATACATCTCTTCATAATCAAAATATTAAAAATGTACTTTTTGATTTTCTTAATAAATCTAATGATATATATAATGAGAAAATATTATACAAAATAAATATTTTGGAATTAAAATCTAACTTCTACAATAAAAATTATTTAAATCTAATTTTTATTTTCTTTAAAAAAATTTTATTAAAAAAGTTTTTTTTTCAAAATATAATTTATTATTTAATTTATAAAAAAAAATGAAATATATTTTAAAATTATATTATTCAAAATTATATAATTTAATTATAAAATTTTACAAAAAAAACAACAACGAACTTCGAGTATTAATATTTCACCATATTGATAAAGAAAATTTTAATAAGTTTGAGATTTTTATAGATCATTTACATAAAGAATGGAATATTATAACACCATATGAATTTCAAAATTTTATTATAAATAAAAATAAAATTAATGGTAAGAATGTTCTAATAACCTTTGATGATGGTTTTATATCTAATTTGTATATTTATAAAAAAATTCTAAAAAAAAGAAATATTAAGTCAATTTTTTTTATTATTAAAAATTCTCTTA
>MDTB01045663.1_pt1 | contig 17285 bp, 16 predicted proteins | sample 811161 | NCBI WGS metagenome assembly MDTB01 (sample SAMN05326650, study PRJNA326480) | marine metagenome | isolation source: seawater | place: Mediterranean Sea | collected 2009
AAACCATCGAAAGTCGAAGATTAAAAGGGCACAATGAAACCGATCATCAGGCGAGTGGCTCAGAAATCGAGCCGTGCAAAGAATGCAGGCATGCATCAAATGGTAATTATTGTTTCTTGGTGCAGAAAAATTGTTAGAACCTGATATCGTGGCCCCTGTAAATCAACCAAGTCGCTCATCAAAACCCCTTGAAGCCCGGGTCAATCATCCATGTTACATCGCCCGCAGGAAGAGGGGGTTCCTGAACAAGGAGGAGTAGCCTCGGATTCTGAGCTAGAAGCCGCAAACACACTGAGTTTCTTCTGCAATTGGTTCGCCCCGCAAGCGGGGCAAGGAGTGCCTGACCAATTGTGCGAGCGAACAAGTATTTCGTGATCCTTTTTGCAGTTACCGCATTTAAATTCGTAGATAGGCATCTTATGATCTGTTGTGTGTGCTTAGTTTTCCATCCACCCCTTGCCCGGAATAAACTCGCGACTACCGGATTTGGACTTGCAAGCGGTTCCGTTCAGAGCCAGAAAAACAAAACTGCAAATCAGAGCAAGCCAGACTGTTTTTTTCTGCCAATTACTTTTTGAGTGCTTGGTTTCCTCCAAGCGTGCTGGCTCGTGAGTATGGCGAAGGCAGGGTTTATCTACGTTTTTCATAGAATCGTGTTTACAACAGTATTGCTATATTGACAAGAGACTGATAACCGTTTGTGACAATCATGGGCGGGTCATTTAAATCTCTCAAAGGTCAGTTTTTATTGGACGGAGGAAAACTCAACGGTTCCTTTTTTCATAGAGCTGTGGTTTTCGTATGCCAACATGACCCTGAAGGAGCATTTGGCTTGATGATAAACCGCCCTACGGGCCATACGATTCAGGAACTGAGTTCGGAAGTCATTCCTGAACAATATGAAGAAATGTCCGTGCAAATAGGCGGACCTGTGCAACCTGGAGCCCTCAGTTTTTTAATTACCGACTCATTTATTGATGAAGAGCAAATTATTCCGGATGTCTCGCTGGGACACTCATTTGAACAATTGATTGAGCTGAGCAAGTCTTTTTCACCTCATCGTGGAATCAGGCTTTATTCAGGTTATTCGGGATGGAGTTCTGGCCAGTTGGAAGATGAAATCGGAAATGGATCCTGGATGATACAACCTGCCTCGCGCAAGCTGCTTTTTGATCTTGATGCCAATAATCTGTGGCGTTATATCATGCATCAACAGGGCTGGGAAGAGCGCATGCTGGCTGATTCTCCCGATGACCTTTCTTCTAATTAAAATCCATCTCATTACAAAGTAAACGGGCTCATGCAAATCTCCTCATTCAAAAATCACGGAAAAAGCGTTTTAAAGAATTGTTCCCTGATTGCTGTAATATGCTATTTTTTTCCCTTCCCGATCCCGGATTTGCGAGCGCAGCCTTTCGATGCAGCATGGATCAGCGCAGCGTCGGGCTCATGGACAGATGTTTTTAGATGGAACACCTTTGGTTTCCTCCCCTTCCCTGACAACGATAGCCAGGACGAGTTCAACGTCTTGATCGCATTGGACGCGTCGCCAACAATCCAATTGAGCACCGACATCGAAGTCCTCAACCTTGAACTGGCGGCTGGTTTTCTTCAAGGGGACGCAAGCCTCACTGCAGAGGATCAATTCCTTTGGCGGGGAGGAGGATTCACCGGAGGAAACGGGCAATTAATAGCCCCTCAAAAAGTGACAATGACCAGCGGCAACAAAACCTTGCGGGGTTTTAACATCATTAACGCAAGGGAAGCCGAATGGTTGTCAGGCGACGTTCGATCCGGAGCCGAGGGCATATTCCACAATCTGGAAAACGCTGTTTTCAGAACAGATTTCGATGGGACTTGGCTTTCAGATGATAGCCGACCCCAGGGCCAATTCCGCAATCTCGGCACCTTTTATAAACAGGAGTCGACGGGCTCCACATTGATTGCATGCGAATATTTTAATGCAGGGAAAAGTTATCTACTGACAGGAAGCTTGAAATTTGCAGGGCCTGTAGTCAATGAATCACTTTTTGAAGCAAGCGAAGACACCATACTGGAATTCGCCCACGCATTTGAAAGCACTCATAATGCATCGATTACCAGTTTGAATGATGTCCATTTTTCATCGCCTTCGTTTCCTGCAGAAATACGAGGAATATATTCGGTAAAGAATAGCACCACACTATCAGGGAAAGAAACTATTTTCCACCCTGAAACGGATCTGATTGATATAGGGCAAACCCTGTTGATCCGAAGAGGAAAAGTGCACTTCAATGCGGAGGAAAAGGTAACCCCACAAGATCTATTACTCACTGAAAAGGGACAAATTTTAGGTAGCGACCCGATCGAAGTGCGAAATTATTTCCTTTGGGGCAATGGCACTTCCATAGGCGGTGAGGGAACATTCCATAACATCCGGATGACAGAGATGGCACGGGTCGATAAGACCAGCGAACCTCGAGTCTTTGGTAATCGATCTTTCGTTAATTCGGGCCAGCTAATCTGGTCTGCCGGTGATTTGATTGCTTTTGAAAACGCCTCCATCATCAACGATATTGATGCTGTTTTTTCTATTCAAGGCAATGTGCGTTCGACTGCATTCATGCCCAAAGCATACCCGCAAATCCTGAACGATGGGCTACTGGAGATCACTGATATGGCGGATAACGTTGATCTTGAATGGAGGATACAAAGCAATGGACGTATCAAACTGTCCGCAGGCAGAGTTGCTGTTCGAGGCGGCTTAAAATTGACCAGCGGCCAATTGGTATCTGATGGCAGCACCCTAATGACACCAAACCTGGAGGTTCAGGAAGCTGCGTTTGATGGGAAGCTAAGCATTGAGGGTAATATGCAGTCTTTCGGGCGCCTGGATTTACTGTCTCTTGATACAAGTCTGTATGTCAGCGACACTGTCGAGCTCACCCCCTCTAATCAGTTACATGTCGCAGTTCCTCATTCTGAAGAGGGAACGACAAAACCAAGCATATCCGCAGGAAACACCCTGATTGCTCAAGGTGATCTGGTTGTTCACTTCCACGAAGACTGGAAACCTCAACACGGTGAAACAATTCCTATTTTGGAAAGCAATCTTCTTCTGGGTGAGTTCAGAAATGTCTTTCCATTGCGAGTGAATGAATCTTATTCAGCATACCCTGTTTATAATTCCAACCAGATGTCACTGCTGATTTTTGAGGACGGAAACGAGGAACGTCCTCAGTTGAACATTTTTGATGTAGGTGATGAAATATTTTTAACTTGGCCGAGGGCATTAAGTGAGCATCGAATTCAATTCAAAAGTCGCTTTGAGGATGAAGAGTGGACAACTCATCGACGCACTTTTGTCAATTTTGCGACCTTCTCCAAGGAGGAACCTCTCATGCTTTTCCGATTGATTGCTCCTTGAAAACAGCCGTGCGCTTCAAAGCCTCACCTTGCTGGTTCGAGATTCTGAGCTTATGTTCTTCACGTGAATGAATTGATCAAAAAACTGACTGATGATTTATTGGCCTCTTACGCCAACCTTGGTGGTATCAACCATCTGGATGGTGTCAATTTGCCATCCAAATCAACAATTGCCGAAATCACACAAGACCTCTTGAGGCTTTTGTTCCCCGGGTATTTTGATGCCCACTTGATTCATTCATGTGAGTTACGTATCGAAACCGCCAATCTCATGGACAATGTCTTCGGGCGACTTGAGGATGAAGTTTACAAAAGTCTGCTGCATAGCCCACCCGAAGGCGTCAAACCTGATGAGGTCCGGCACTGTGCACACGAAATGACTGGTCAATTGCTTGAAAAGCTTCCCGACCTGAGGGAGCTTTTACAAACCGATGTCGAATCTGCTTACAATGGTGATCCTGCAGCACTCAATAAAAACGAGATAATCGTAGCCTATCCTTTCGTGGAAGCCATCGCAGTCCAGCGTCTGGCACATGAGATATTCCAGAGAAAAATCCCTCTTATACCACGTATCATGACCGAATGGGCTCACTCCCGAACAGGGATTGATCTTCACCCGGGAGCACGTATCGGTTCTCACTTTTTTATAGATCATGGTACAGGCACTGTGGTCGGAGAGACCAGCGTCATTGGCAACCATGTCAAGATGTACCAGGGAGTGGCTTTGATTGGCCGCTCACTCAAAGGAGGCCAATCTCTTCGAGGTGTTAAAAGACACCCAACCATTGAAGATAAAGTCACGCTTTATGCCAACGCCACGATAATGGGAGGAGACACCATTGTTGGAGCCAGAAGCACCATTGGCGCCAACGTGTTTTTGACGCAAAGTATCCCGCCAGACTCCCTGGCCATCACCGATGAAGTAAGCGTGAAAATCATGAATAAGCTAGAGCACAAACCCAACTAAGGGTGAATATTAGAACGGTTCACCACAACTCCGCTCCCCAAGTCCTGATAAAGGCACGCAAATTGCTTGTAGATGAGTAGCTTGAATATTCTCAAAACAAGTAATCCAGTTTTCGATGTACGGTAGGACCATCCTATCAAACCACCTCGACAGGAACATGGGCTAACTTTTTTTTGCGAATATTCCCTTTAGTGATATGTTAAATGGATTTTTTGATAATTTGTATGGATGTATTTAGTCGTTCCCTCACCACTGAGGAGGTTGTCGGTTGTTCTGGTTTGAAGCAGTTAAGGGATAAAGTGGTTCTTTTTCACAAAATGCGAGGTTTTACATTGATAGAACTACTCGTTGTGATTGCGATTATAGCCATTCTTGCTGGAATGCTTTTGCCTGCATTGAGCAATGCCAAATCCACAGCCCGGAAAATAAAATGCCTTGGGCAAATCAAGCAGTTGACTCTTGCTACGCAACTTTACAGAGATGACTCCAAAGGTAATTTCCCCGGGAGGACGGATGGAATGACCGAGCTGAACGGTGATGTTTCACCAAGTTGGCCAGGGATGCTCTTCAGTCATATTCAATCCACAAACCTCTTACTCTGTCCTTCTGACAGAAAAAACAAGATGGTCGGTGATCAGGCGAACCTTGCAGATTCGGTAACCAGATCTTACCTCTTGAATGGATGGAACGATCACTACCTTGCCAGAATGCGACGGAATTACAAACTGGATGCCATTACGGGAAAGTCCTTTAACGATTCATCTATCAAACAACCGTCTGATACAATAGTTTTTGGAGAAAAAAAGGAGAATACAGCAGCCCTCTACATGGACTTCCTTGAAGGGTTTGGTAATGACATACGTGAAGTGGAACATGGCCGGCATGGTTCAGCATTGACATCCAAGAAAGCAGGATCATCCGTATACGGATATGCTGACGGAAGCGTTCGAGCGCTGAAATTTGGCAACTCCTTTCAGCCGATCAATCAATGGGCTACTGAATCGATCTGGCGAACCAATACAGCAATTTTCATAATCACGGCCGACTGACTCAAAATCTCTGATGGCTGTTTTTCAGGATTAAATTCAAGTAAAACAAAAGCCCCGCAGGTTTCTTCTGTGGGGCTTTTGTTTGAACCTATGTTAAGCCTAAATAGACAGGTTCATTTTGCCACGATTTTGTAGATCTTTCCTTTTCGATTCATGAGCCCGTTGCTGGCATTTGTAAGCACGTAGAGCTCCCCCTTCATGTCTTCGCCAAAGGCAACGATATATGAGCCTACTTTATTCTCTCCTTCCAATTTCAAAGCCTCCAGGCTCCACTGACCTTTGTCGCTTTTTGTTCCAGCCAGAAGAACCCCATCAGGCACTGCCCAGTTGCGAGACCAATCGGCAAAAATATACTTGCCAACCAAGGCGTCAATGGATTCACCTCGATACACATAACCTCCAGTAATACTGATACCGTAGGCATCGGGATCATTGCGAAATGCTTTCACGTTTTTATATTCTAAAATAGGATCCGTAAAAAATTGTCCTCGAACATCCTTTTCGGGACACTCTTCGGGAGTTTCCGTAGGTTTTTCAGGATTGAAACAATGGAATCCCTCGCGCACATTCCAACCGTAGTTTCCGCCTCTATCGATAATATTGACCTCCTCGTATAAATTTTGCCCGATATCAGCAGCAAACAATACATGATCGCCCCCACGATCGAAACTAATGCGCCAAGGGTTCCTCAGTCCCATGGCATATATTTCAGATTTCATATTGGCACCTTGAAATGGATTGTCGGTGGGGATGCCATACAAGTCCCCTTGATCCACATCAATGCGCAGAATTTTACCGAGCATATTGGAGAGATCCTGACTATTCCCGATTTCAGAATGTCCAATGCCCCGTCCATTGGCATTTCCGCCATCACCCACTGCGATATGTAAATATCCATCCTTCGGGCCAAACGCGAGGGATCCGCCATTATGATTGAAATAAGGTTGATCGATTGAAATCAGCACTTTTTCAGAATCCACATCCACACGGTCTGCGTCGCCCTCCATGATGGTAAATTCAGAAATCCTCGAAGTATGATTCCAGTCTGCAGGTGCACTTGTTCTCAAAGGAGCTGAGTAGTAGACATATATTTTGCCGTTTTCCTTAAAATCTGGGTGGGCAGCGATACCCAATAACCCACGTTCTTCAAAGCCCATATTTAATTTTGCAATACGATGCACCAAGGAAAGAAAAGGTTGACCGCGCACGATACCGGATGCGGTGATCATATGCACTAAACCCACTTGATCCGCCAACAGTAAGGTTCCCTTGCCATCATTCAAAGGCGTTAGCCCAATGGGCGAGGTGAATCCCTCCGCAAATAGTTTCAGTTTGACTGCCGGCATTTCTGCTCGCAAGGAGTTAAGGAAAGAGCAGGCAAGAACGACGCAGGAAATTACTGACAACATTCCCATGCGCAGGCGAAACTTGATGGACCGAGGATTTGAAACTATTTTTCTCATTTCATTGATTTGCATAATATCTGTGGATCTGCAAACAATACTCACCCACTCAGGGACTGACAAGCTGAGATAGAGCGAATTTAGAAAAGAGAAACCTTTCCATTGAACTCAGTGGTGGGGAAATAATTTCAATCCATTTCAATACAATGACAAACATCATCATCACTGGCGCCAATGGTCGTATGGGCGAAGCACTCATACGTTGCGCAAAGGAGCATTCCGCATTGAACGTCGTCGGGAAAATTGACATGGGTGACGACCTTTCAAGCATTCTTGATCAGGCAGATGCCGTCATCGATTTCAGCTTTTATGAAGCGACTCGTGAGTTTGCGGAAATATGCGCCGAAGCTGGCAAAGCTCTGATCATAGGCACTACCGGACACTCGGAGGATGATAAGGAAGCCATCAAAAGACAGTCCTCGCGCATACCGATGGTCTGGGCTTCCAATTATTCCACTGGTGTGAACACCCTTTTCTGGCTCACTCGAAAGGCCACGGAAATACTGGGACCGGATTTTGACCTGGAAGTGATTGAAATGCATCATCGCATGAAGCGAGATGCTCCCAGCGGAACAGCTGCCACGCTTGCAGAGATCCTTGCTGAAGTAAGGGAGGCTCAATTGAATGAAGTCATCCGCCATGGGCGCGAGGGTATCGTGGGCGCTCGCACCAAGGAAGAAATCGGCATGCATTCCATGAGAGGCGGCGATGTCGTAGGAGATCACACAGTCGTCTTTGCCAACCAGGGCGAACGAGTCGAACTGACACACAAAGCCTCGAGCCGTGATACTTTTGCCAATGGTGCACTGAGGGCGGCTGGCTGGGCCGTGAATCAATCACCGGGCCTTTACTCCATGCAGGATGTATTGGGTCTCACTTGAATGAATGACAAGCCCATGAAAAACCCTCACAAAGCACTGATTGCTTTGGGCTCAAATCTGGGCGATTCAGAGGGAATCATCCAACAGGCTTTTCAGGCGTTGGAATGCTTGACGCAAGGTGCCATATCGAGATCCTCGCTCTGGAAAACAGAGCCAGTGAATTGCCCTGAAGGATCCCCTTGTTTTGTGAACGCAGCAATGTCATTCGAAGTATCCAGTGATACAAGGCCCGAGGATTTCCTCAGGAAACTACTGGCGATCGAGAGTGCCCTGGGCCGCAAACGGTCGGGCGTGATCAATGAGCCTCGTGTCATCGACATTGACCTGATTTGCCTGAGCTCCATCAGGATGGACTCCCCGTTTCTCACCTTACCCCACCCGCGCGCACATCTTAGATCCTTTGTTCTTGCACCTCTTGCTGAAATTGAACCCGATTTTTCGTTTCCGGGCTTCGATGCAACGGCGAGTGAACTATTGAAAGACCTGCCACCGGAAGAAGGGTGTTTTCCCTCCATAAAGACAGAACCCTGATCCCCTTAAACAAGGCTCGATCAGGTCAAATGCCTGAATGCGGGATCAGCCGCAAGTTTTTGAACGAGGGCTTTGATTTTTTGGTCGTGTGATTTCGATGCAACCATACAGGCATCATCTGTTTGAACGACAATGCAATCCTCCATACCCACAAGGGCTATGGCCTGTTTCTTCCTTCCTTTACGTGCATCAAAGATGATGTTGTTGCTTGAATCCACTTGCACGAGTGAGGCCTTGGAACAGTTCCCTGCGCTATCTGACTTCAAATGCCGCTCAAGTGCAGTCCATGAACCGAGATCATCCCAATCGAAAACCCCGTCAGCAACCACCGTGTTGGAGGCTTTTTCCATCAAGGCATAGTCAATGGAAATGCGTGTGACATTGGGGTAGTCTTCCTCGAGTTGAGCTGCCAGTTTCTTCGCGCTCCCAGCAACCTGTTTCCAATTTTCAAACGCTTCGACCATCTCGGGCAGGTGCGTTTGGAAGGCATGCATCAGTGTTTGAACAGACCAAACGAACATCCCCGCATTCCAACGATATTGACCAGATTTGAGAAACCGCCGCGCTTTCGCCGCATTGGGTTTTTCCACAAATCGATCCACCTTATTGAATTTTGTTTTCCCCTTGCTTGCTCTTTGCGCCGCCTCGAGCTTGACACCTTCCTTGATGTAACCATAGCTCGTCGCAGGCTCTGTCGGCTGAATTCCAATCGTCACCAGCTGCTCCTCTTTGTCAGCAAGTTGAAAACAATCACTTAAGACACGCTGGAATTTTTTTTGATCCTGGATAAGATGGTCTGCAGGTAAAACTGCCATGACTCCGCAAGGATTCCTTTGCTCGACAATGGCAGCTCCCAGCACAATCGCGGCACATGTGTCCCTGCCACAAGGTTCAGCGATCACATTCTGCCTGGGTAAACGGGGCAGTTGCTTCCTGACCCCTGAGGCTTGTGCACGATTGGTGATGATCAGAATGTTTTCGATGGGTGCAACAGGCAGCACGCGCTCAACGGTCTGCTGCAGTAATGATTGATCACCAAACAATGTAATTAACTGCTTGGGAGTTTTCTCTCGACTCATCGGCCAAAAGCGTTCACCTCTGCCTCCAGCCATGATGATGATGTAACGCGCAGATCGCTTCATGCTCGTATTCCCTATACTTCCTTGACTGCCTGAGCCAATGAACCAACAAAATGGGACACGGTTGGAACCAGAGTGTCTGATTTTCCTTGTTCAGCAATCTGATTGACGATTGCACTTCCAACCACAATGGCATCCCCCATTTCAGCCACTGCTTTTGCTTGATCTGGATTGGAGATCCCGAAACCGACGGCAATCGGCAGATCAGTGTGTTGATGGATACGGTCTATCATACTTGAAATATTTCCAGATACCTTGGATTGCATACCGGTGACACCTTCACGGGAAACATAGTAGATGAAGCCCTTACCATGCTCCACAATGGATTTAATCCGGCTCTCAGGCGTCGTTGGAGCCACTAGAAACACAGGACAAAGTCCCGATTCTGCCATTAATTGACTGTAGTCTTCCGATTCTTCAGGCGGCAAATCAAGGATCAGAATACCATCGACACCTGCAGCGGCACTGTCCTTGATGAATGCGCCCAGTCCATAGCGATGAAGCAGATTGTAATAGACGAAGAAAACGATGGGTATTTGAGAATCAAGTCGAATCATCTTGACCGTTTCAAGTACTTTGGAAGGTGTGGTGCCTGATTCAAGCCCGCGCTGCGCAGCCATTTGATTCACTGGTCCATCAGCCAAAGGATCACTGAAGGGAATACCTAACTCCAGGACATCAGCCCCCACTTCATCGAATGCCAAGGCCAACTCGCGCGTTGCCTCAAGGTCTGGGTCACCTGCGCCCATGTATACAACCAAGCCTTTATGCCCTTTTTCTTTCAAAGCGCCAAAACGCTCCTCGATACGATTCATAAGTCGAATTCTTGAGGCTCCTCATTCAGGATGCAAGCCAATCTTCTGTATCCTGGACATCGAAAGAGGAAAACGTTTATAAAAATGTGATACCCCACAACAGGATTGCCCTCTTTCGGCTATACGTTTAGATTTGGGCCATGAGTGACACTTTGGTGCACATATCACTGCGTGAAGGAACGGAAAATGAGGCCCGAAAAACAGAAAGCATCCGGCCTAAGGATCCGCTTTCCAAGGAAATCCTGCGCCTTAAAACGGAACTTAATGCCGTTTTATTGGCTCATAACTACCAGATTCCCGAAATTCAGGACCTGGCAGATTACGTTGGAGACTCCCTTGGGCTAGCGCGACAGGCCGCTGAAACGGATGCAGAGGTGATTGTTTTTTGCGGTGTCCATTTTATGGCTGAGACAGCAAAAATTCTGAATCCCGACAAACTGGTCCTGTTGCCCGACCGCAATGCCGGATGCTCTCTGGAAGAAAGTTGTCCGGCAGCACAGCTAAAAGCCTTTCAGGATGCCAACCCGGGCATTTACACCATAGCGTACATCAATTGCAGCGCCGATGTCAAAGCGCTCAGCGATGTGATTTGTACCAGCGGCAATGCAATGAAAATTGTCGAAGCAGCGCCCAAAGACCGTGACCTTCTTTTTGTACCGGACGAGAATCTGGGCTCATGGGTGATCGAACAATCCGGGCGCCCCATGGAACTCTGGAAAGGAAATTGTTATGCCCACGTGGAATTCACGGCAGACAGCATCCTTGCGATTCGTGAAAAGCATCCCGATGCCCCACTGGTCGCGCATCCAGAGTGCACAAAAGCCGTGCGTCTTCTTGCTGATGAAATTTGTTCGACCGAAAAAATGGTAGATTTTTGTCAGTCTCACACGGCTTCCGCCTTCATTATTGCAACTGAAGCAGGCATGATTCACCGACTAAAAAAGGAATGCCCGGACAAAAAATTCATTCCAGCTCCTACAGACAACTGTGCATGCAATGAGTGCAAATACATGAAAATGAATACACTTGAGAAACTTCACGCATGCATGCTCAACAAATCCCCTGATGTCAATATGCCAAAGGATACGCTGGACAGGGCAAGATTACCTATGAAGCGCATGTTGGAAATGTCCAAGTAACCCCCCGGGTAGCAAAAAAGTCAGGGAGCCAGGCGGGCTTTCTTCCATGCGCCGTCTTCATCCATGGTATATTGGATCCGATCATGAAGGCGGCTTGGACGCCCCTGCCAGAACTCTATTGTGCGAGGAATCACCCTGTAGCCGCCCCAGAAGCTAGGCAGGGGAACTTCACCACCTGAAAACTTGCGCTTAATCTCGTCAAATTTCATCTCAAGGAGCTTGCGTGTGGTGATGATGCGGCTTTGACTGGATGCCCAAGCCCCTATTTGGCTGTCGACCGGACGGGTAACAAAGTATTTCAGCACTTCGCTGCGAGGCATCGATTCAGCCTGGCCATTGATGATCACCTGACGTTCAAGGGATAGCCATGGAAACAAAAGAGAGACGTTTGAATTGGATTGAATATCTACAGATTTGTTACTTTCCAGATTGGTAAAAAAATTGAACCCATGCCGATCGTAACCTTTGAGCAACACAGTGCGCAGGGAAGTTTGCCCCTGCGATGTCGAGGTTGCCAGGCTCATGGCGTTGGGCTCCAGTAATTGTGCCTTGCAAGCTTGCTCAAACCAAACCCCAAATTGATCGACGGGATGATCACTGACGGAGGATTCGTCCAATTCCCCCTTGGTATAATTTCGCCTCAAATCTTGAATTTCCTGATCGCTCATTCGTGGTTTACCATGCTACACGAAGCGAACTGAATCAATCATCTTGATTCGCAAGAAGAATTTAAACTGGTTCCGAACCAATGCTGAAATAGTCTGCTTCTATCTCACTGAACCAAATCATGAGATCGAAAACAGAAATCGCGAACGTGTTACTCAACTCTCGCTTGAACACCTGCGCAAAGCCTATGGAGATTTTGAAGTGGCGGCGCGAGTATCATTTGTTTGCATCGTATAATTCATCGGCCAGCAAATTTATATGTATAGCACCTGACCCTAAAAATTCATGATCAAACGAATATTTCTACTTGGAATCGCATTGCTCTGTGTGGTTACTGCCCATGCTAACCTCCATCAGCCTAATGTGATTGTCATCTACACCGATGATCAAGGATACGGGGATGTCAGCGCCTTGAATCCTCAGTCAAAATTCAAAACACCCAATCTTGACCGTCTGGCGAGAGAAGGTATTGCATTCACTCACGGGCATAGCTCAGACTCAGTCTGCACTCCTTCACGCTACGGTTTACTCACCGGTCGTTATGCCTGGCGAACAAAATTGAAAAAAGGGGTTTTTGGGGCAGAAAATAAATGCCTGATTCCGGATGACCGCATGACCTTGGCGACTCTTTTTCAAAACAAGGGTTACCACACTGCGATGGTAGGCAAGTGGCATCTGGGGATGGATTTCCCCGGAACACCTGAAAACCGTGATTGGACCATGCCTTTAAAGGATATGCCGTTGGACAAAGGCTTCGATTATTTTTATGGAATCCCGGCTTCATTGAATTATGGCTTACTCGCGTGGTTTGAGGGCCGTTATGCAGCAATCCCCCCCATGCTGTATACAAACAAAAAAAAGAACCCCCGTCACGTGGATTACCGTATCATGCCGCCTTACGAAAAACTCCCCGGCAATTCGGTGGATCCGACACGACTTATCAAGACAAACTTTGAAATCGCAGAGGATTTCATTGATGATCAATGCCTCACTCGCTTTACGAACAAGGCAGTCGAATGGATTCGTGACAAAAAGCAGGATGCACTCAATGGAAAACCATTTTTCCTGTATCTACCTTTCACCTCTCCTCACTACCCTGTTTGCCCATTACCACAGTTTCATGGACAGGGTCGGGCTGGCGCATATGGAGAATTCGTTATTGAAACAGATCATCACATTGGAAGAATCCTGAGTGTTCTTGAAAAGGTGGGCTTGGACAGCGATACGCTTGTCCTGTTCACGAGCGACAACGGACCTGAAAATTCATGGAAAGGAAGAATCAACGAGTTCAACCACGACAGTCGGGGTGGATTAAAAGAAGGCAAAAGATCCGTTTATGAGGGAGGCCACCGTGTTCCCTTTCTGGTTCGATGGCCGAATGGCATTCAAGCTCCGGGGCGAAGCTGGAACAAAGCGGTTGGACAGGTGGATTTGTTGGCCACATTCGCCGAGCTCATAGGTACCGAATTGCCCGATTCGGCCGGCGAGGATAGTCAGAGCTTTGCATCTGTTTTATTTGATCGAAATGCTATTCATAAGCGTCAACCACTTATCAGCCATGGAAACGATGGAAGGTATGCGATCACGAAAAACGAATGGAAACTTATCATGCCTTCAAAGAACAAGCAGGCCGAACTCTACCACTTGCTTAATGACCGGTCGGAAAGTCAAAACATGGCATTCACTCACGCTGATAAAGTTAACTCACTGACTCGTCATATCAACACCATCATCAAACAAGGACGCACCACGCCCGGCCCCTGGAAATCAAACGATACCGATTACTGGAAGGACCTTACATGGATGACAAGGGAAGAATACAGGACCAAGTTTTAGTGCATTGTTTATCCACAATAATGTTCGGTTCATCCGCCTCGGAATCTGCCCCGGCTTCCTCCTGGTTCAGGGTCGAAAGAGCGGTCAGCACCATAATGGCCGACCGAATACACCAGCTTGTTCTTGTCTTCTTCGTGGGTCTATTCCTCCTAGAGTTTGCAAGCTTATTCAACATCCAGATCGAGATCTTGATTTTTGGCTGAGACAGGATTGGGTCGTGCCACCGCTCCCCCTTTAAACCTGACAGCATATGAACTCCATTCGGTCCGTGGTGCCGGATAATCCGTACTGATGAACTGAGCCCCGCTCAAGAGTGCCTTGGTAAGTTGTGAACGATCATCGATACGCGCCTGCACTGTATCTGCATCCGCGCGCGTTCGGACGATGAAGCCCTGACGGACCAGTGATTGGATCCGGTCAAATTGAAGAACAGGATCATTGATTTTGAACCAAGCCGCCGCCGGATGCCCCTCGTCCACACTGGTAAATAGCAATCGGCCTTCAAGGCTATGATTACCTTCCAGATAAAGGTCCCTTTTGGCATCCGTGTTATCCATGGCAAACATCAACTTACCTCGGACCTCATCCAACAGGGGCCACCCATTGGTCAGGATGGACTCTCGCAGACTGGTATGATTTTTCCTGATGTCGTCGGGCGTGATCAAATCATTCCTCTCAAAGACTGACAGAATCTCCGCTTCAAGATTCATAAGCAAAGTGCGATCAAACGGAACCGGCTGAGTATACTCAGGTCCGATGGGCCTGTCTTTAAGTTCGACCATAACAAGAATGGGGACGTGCCTTGAGTGTTTTTGGGACCAGTTGCGCACTTCCTGCAAGCCTTTCTCAAAAGTCAAAACCGTGGACTGATAGTCAATGTCAGGAACGTGAAGGACCTTGAACCCTGATTTCTCAAGAAGGCCATGCGGATCGTGGTCAGGGACCGGAGGCTGTCCGAGTTCCTCTGCAATCCTGGGCCCGAGCGGATGTGCAAAAATTCCACCCTCGGGATCCGCAAAGACGTCCAGTTCGATTTTTCGCATGCCGTATTTGGAAAACTGTCTTGCAAGAGGTAGATGCCCATAATCCAACGAACTTGCGGTGTTTTCACTTTGTTGCCGGAGCGCTTCCATGACGGATGGATGGATGTTCATTTTATAGGAATTATGCGTTCCTATGACCTGTATCTGATTAAACCTCAATGGTTGCTCTGCATCCAAGCAAAAGGCTGGGCAAAGACTAATGATGCAGGCCATGATGGCCCAATATTTGAGTTTCATACTAGTATTCATGAGAAGGTGTCATTTGTGGTCCGAAATTTGACCACACTAAACAATGGAAATAAACAACAACTAAACACCGCACTTTTGAGTTATCACCTGCTGCACTATTGGAATGTCATTCACAATCCACGGACATTCCCTCGTGTATGCGTAGATCAAGATTAGGTTGAGAATGTTTGTGTCAAAACTTTCCAAATAACAAAAACCCCATTCAGATTGGAAAGGTTCATCCGCAAGAAACCTGTTCTCTGGAAATTGAAGGTTTTCTGGGGATTTCTTTTGCATGAGGCCTTTTTAACGCAGAAACAGATACCATAAAACACCTACGAACAAAGACAAATGTGTTATGTATTTCTGTTAGGCGTTAAAGGATTTTAGAGCATGTATAACCATTAAATTTCTAGTGGCGTATTACTTACAGAAGCAAAGAAGTTTTGAATTATGGTGCGGCTAAAAGGATTCGAACCTTCACGGGATACTATCCCACTACCACCTCAAGGGATTGGCAGTGCTTAGTAGTCCCTTAGTTCTGTTATTATTCTTTGCAAGGCTTGGTGCTGCCTTCTGATTTCTAATTAACAATGCCTGACAAATCAAAAGTGTCCATTACAAACCGCTCACAGTTTTGGAATTGTCCCTGTCAGACTGCTGAACAGCTTGGATGACCGTCAGGGAAGGAATTTCGGTCCCTATTCTTCAAAAATACTGCTGCTCCACATCAGTGGCCTCTACCGTCACTGAATCTACCAGCCCTCGATTAACTACGGAATTCCATCTCGCTCTGCTGTAAAATTCACTACTCAACAATCACGCAAGTTGGAGGCCACTGAGACACTCAATTGAACCATCATGGTCATTATAGGGGGAATTTGAAAAAAAATTAAAATAGGTTGTAAGTTATTTGCAATAAGCTACATGAGGAGCTTGATGGACCCGGATTCAGCCTTAAATAAGGCCAAATCAACCTAATAACGCACATATAAGCGAAACACTTTGCAACATATAGATAGAGGCGCAAATATTCGAGCAATCACATCTAGAAGCGATTGCAGAAACTTTAGCCCTCCAAGTGCTATCAAAACGAAGCGCTTAAAATGAATAGAAGAAATGACAAAAATAAAAGAATGCTCAATTGAGCAAATTCCAATGGGCCTGAATGTTTATCGCAAAATCGCAACAACAGGTCACACCTTTGAGCCTGCAATGTTCTACAGCTTTGCTGATGTGGCGCGCTTAATTAATACGTCAAGCATGGGCGTGCGCCAGCGAGCAATATACGACCAGTGGCCGACCGTGTCGGTGCATGTCTCAAAAGGTCAAGCCAAACGCCCCAGATACATCAGTGGCTCCTATCTTGAGAAAATACAGATGGCGGCTAGGGATTGGCAAAAAAGCAAAACAATCGAAACGGCTGCTTGAGCCGGGAATGTTGAACAACGGCGGTGGGTAGCCACCGCCATCATTTAAAACCCCCAAAGGCCAGACCTTCAAAGACAGCCTTTTGGGTTAGAAAGTCAACTTAATATGAAAATCGAGCTAGTCGAGTTAAAACAAACATGTCCCATGCCAGAGCTGATGGACCGCATTGGCCTTGGGGAATACGCCAAACCGAGTTGTAAATCTCCATTTCGTGAGGATGCCAACCCGAGTTTTGGCATCTATCAGGCGTCAAGTGGTGAAACCGGCAATGAGCTACATTTGAACCGTAGCACAAAATCATATTCAAAATCTACTTCAGTTATTGAGCGAGCAATCGCTTATATCGACAGAACACCACCGGCAATCGCTGGCGAAGGAGGCCACAACCAGACGTTCGCATTGACCTCTAAATTAATTCACGGATTCCAGTTGGACGGCTCTGTAGCAACGGAACTTTTGATGAAACATTACAACCCAAAATGTCAGCCAGAGTGGCCTCCGAAAGATATAGAAAGAAAGGTAAGTGAAGCGCAGAAAACGAAGCCAGACATGCCGTCTGGTCATCTGCTAGGTAAGCGCACCGGTAAGACTCCAACGGTTAGAAGACCAAAGAAATCAGAGCCCGTTGAAAAGGTAGACTACAGTCAGAGGGCAAGAGATTTCCTCAAAGGTTTCAGATGCACTGAAGCGGA
>MDTB01239298.1_pt1 | contig 17284 bp, 18 predicted proteins | sample 811161 | NCBI WGS metagenome assembly MDTB01 (sample SAMN05326650, study PRJNA326480) | marine metagenome | isolation source: seawater | place: Mediterranean Sea | collected 2009
AGGAGAGATGTGAGAGTGGTTTAATCAGCACGCTTGGAAAGCGTGTGTAGTAGCAATACTACCGAGGGTTCGAATCCCTCTCTCTCCGCCATAAATTAATCTTTAAAAACCCTTTGTTTTTGCTTTTAATAAAACTAATCCCGCCTCTTCATGTCCAGTGTAAGTTATTATGACTTCACCCTCAACATTACTATCTATAAATTTTCCTTTAAAATCATATCTAACACTGACTGATGGTTCTGGTAAATAGATAACATTAGAACGAATAGAAAAATTATTATCTTTCAATAATTTTATTTTTGGTTTTGAAAATTTTAATAAATCAATATTTTTAGAATTTTTGAAAGAAATCTTAGATATATTATTATCAATAATTTCAAACATATGATACCATGTTTCACCATACTTAAAATTAGAAATTACAGCGCTATGTATATTTGTAATGTGTGCTTGGAATTCGTAAATATTTGACTCTATTTCATTAATAGAATTCTCATTTTCATTTAATTTATTTTTCGTGTCAGAAAGTTCTGCAATAACTTTTTTTATTGCATTTATAAAATCATCCTCAGAAATAATGTTCTCTTTTCTCAGAGAAATTAAATTTTTAATATTGTCATTATTTAGATTCATTTTCTCAAGACCAGAGTTTAATTGGTCAATATCTAAAATTTCTTTTGAATATAAATCATACAATTTATTTACTTCTAAATATTTCTCAGCAAAGATCGACTTACTACTAAATAAGATAAAAATAAAAATAAGAAAAAAATTTTTTAAATAGATTGTCATTATACTTACATTTATAATCAATTTTATATTTTTTGACACCAAAATTGGTACATTCCTGCAAAAATTCTAGAATTACTGTTTTCAAATTCATCCCAAATATCAAGATTATACAAATCTTTTTTATTATCATAAATTTGTTTGAAAAGTTTTAATGTTATTTTGTTTTCAAAACCACAAAATTTTAAATTAAGTTTGTTTAGATTTTTACTTATTTCAGGAATTGAAAATGTATGTTCTTTAACATGAAATAATAAATCTCTTAAACTGCTTAATGAATAAAAATCAGGACTTTCTTTTATTAATTTATAGTTATTATCATTTGAAATTATTATTTCTTCTCTGAAAAGTTTTATATTTTCATTTGTAATTTGTTTATTAATTTTTTTGATATTCGAACGAATTTTTTTTATATGTTGTCTTGCTATTTTACTATAAAGGCCAATCATCATTAAGCCATGGGGTTTTAAAATATTTGATAGAGTTTGCCATCCGTTATATGGATCATCCATATGATGAAGTACACCAACACTTTCTATAATTTCAAAATTTTTTCCATAATTTTTTAAATCTAATATATCCATTTGAATAAAATCTATATTTTTAATTTCCAGCTCATCTGCTTTTCTTTTTGCATAACTTAGACTTTTTGAACTTAAATCTATAGCAGTAACAAAAGAATTTTCATATTTAGTCGCAGTGGTTATTGCATGTTGACCAGTACCACATCCAGCTACTAAAATATTAATATTATTCCAGTTTTTTAATTTTGTTTTTTCACAATTTAAATTGTAATTATTTATAAAATTTAAAACTTTATTGGGTTTACTATTCAATGCAATCTTAGTCCACCTAGGATATGGATTATTTTCATACTGATCTTTTACTTTTAAAGAAACCTCATCATTAATTTCTTTATATAAAATTTTATTTCTAAGTAACTCTTCTAATTTTGGCTCTTTAATTTGTTGATTAACTAAATCTGAAATTTCATTGACATTATGAATCTTATTTGACCATTTATAAGTGTTTAAACTGTTATATGCTGCTAAACATGCAATTTCTAATTTATGTTCATAAAAATTTCTTTTATTATAATTGTTTAAAATTTTATTTTCTAGTTCTTTAAGAGCTTTTTCTTCATTTGAGTCAATTGAATACAAATATTCATTAATAAAACATTGTTTTGCTATTGCATTAATAAGTTTTAATGAAGAATTTTTATTTTTAATTGAATTAATATTTAATAATATTCCTTTTCTCAAGTGTTTCAAAATTTTTTCTATTTTTAAATCAGTAATTGGTGTAATTTTAAGTAAGCAAATTAAAATTTTTATATTTAAGATTTTATCTACTAACTCTTCAATAGAATATTCTTTTTCTAGAATTTCAATTTTTTGAATAATTTCCAAGAATTCTGAATTTAAATAAAGATAACTTATTAATGAGTTGATTATATCTACAGGTCTTAAAATTTTATCTTGCTTCAGTAAATTGATTATATGCTTATCAATTAAATTAGATCTATTTTTAAAATAAAAACTTTGTAAGCAAATGCCAAAGTTTTGTAGAGCAATCAAATAATTTGGATTAATTTCAAGACATTGTAAATATTTATCAATCGCTTTTTCTATATTATCTTTATCCCTATATATATTACCTAAATTATTATAAGCTTCAAATTTTTTTGGATCGATCTTAATGCATTCAGTATAATTTTTTATTGATTCTTCAGTTTTATTTATTGTTTTATAAATTATACCTAAATTATAATATGCATCAGAAAAATTTTTATTTAATTTAATTATTTTTTTAAAACAATTTATTGCTTCCTCAAAATTATTTAGTAAATTATTAGTAGCTCCAAGAAGATTTAATAAAAAAATAGATTTTGGATATTCAATTTGTAATATTAATATTTGTTGTCTAAGCTCAGAATAATTTTTTTTATTAAAATTTTTTAATAATTTTTCAATTATTTTTTTATTTGGTTCAAAATTCATAGTTTAATAATTTATAATACGGATCTTATTAAATTTCTGGTATATTCTGATTGTGGATGATTAAAAATTTTATCGCTACTATTTTCTTCAACTACCACACCATTTTTTAGAACAATTACTTTATCAGCAATAGATCTAATAACTTTCATATCATGACTAATAAATACATAACTTAAAGATAGTTTCTTTTGCAACGCATTTAATAAATCTATTATTTGATTTTGAACTGTTATATCAAGAGCAGAAGTAGGCTCATCTAAAACTAAAACTTTTGGCTCTAATATTAGTGCTCTTGCAATTGCAATTCTTTGTCTTTGCCCACCTGAAAATTCGTGAGGATATTTCTCTATTGTTTCAGAATAACTTAAACCAACATTATTTAAAACATTTTTTAATTTTAAATTTTTAATATCTTTTGACATATTTGGATAATGAATATTGAGTCCCTCTGATATTATTTCTTCCACATTCATTCGTGGACTTAAAGATGAAAAAGGATCTTGGAAGACTATTTGAATTTCTTTTCTCATATTTAAAATCTGATTATTATTAAAATGATTTATATTTTTATTATTGATAAATACTTTTCCCTCAGATTTAATTAGCTTTAATATAGCTAATATTAGAGAAGTTTTACCCGACCCAGATTCTCCAACAATTCCTATACTCTGTCCTTCTTGAAGTGTAAAACTTAAATTATTTATTGCTTTGACATAATCAACAGTTCTTTTAAATATTCCCTTTTTAATAGGATACCAAACTTTTAGTCTATCTATTCTTAAGATTTCTTTATTCGTTGAAAATAAATTAATTTTTTTTCTATTGTTAGAAGATATTAATTTTTTTGTATATTCATGTTCAGGATTTTTAAATATTTTGTCATTAATACCATTTTCAACAATTTTTCCCTCTTTCATAACATAAACAAAGTCTGATATTTTTCTTACAACAGATAAATCATGACTAATAAAAAGCATAGTCATACCCATTTTCTTTTGTAGATTTGATAACAAATCTAATATTTGCATTTGAATTGTTACATCAAGTGCTGTTGTAGGTTCATCTGCTATTAATACATCAGGTTTGTTAGCTATACTCATAGCTATCATCACTCTTTGTCTTTGCCCTCCAGATAATTCATATGGGTAAACTTTTGGTCTTTTAGCTATTTCTTCAAGTCCAACTTCATATAACAAATTTTTTGTTATTTTTTTTACTTCTTCATATCTAACTTTATTGTGAGTTAAAATTATTTCTTCAATTTGTTTATTAATCGTATGAAGAGGATTCAAACTTGTCATCGGTTCTTGAAAAATTGTTGAAATTTTATTACCTCTTATTTTTTGTATTACGTTATTAGTCTCCGATAAAATATTTTTATTTTCAAAATAAATAGTCCCTGATTTAATTTTTGCACTATTAGGAAGAAGTTTTAATATACTTAATGCAGTTAAAGTCTTACCTGAACCAGATTCACCTACTATTGCAGTAGTTTTGCCTTTAACAATTTCTAAATCCACTTTTTTAATAACTTCATTTTTGTTAAATGAAATACTAAGATTTTTAATTGATATTATATTAATCATTTTAATTAAATGTTTTCCTTGGATCTAAAGAGTCTCTTATTGCTTCACCAACAAAAACTAATAAACCAAGCATTAAACCCAGAGTTAAAAAACTTGTTATTCCAAGCCATGGGGCCTGTAAATTATTTCTTCCCTGATTTACCATTTCTCCAAGAGAAGCAGAACCAGGAGGTAATCCAAAACCTAAAAAATCTAGACCTGATAAAGCTGTAACAGATGCACTTAAACTAAAAGGAAGAAATGTAATTGTAGCTATTGTAGCATTTGGCAACATATGCCTAAACATTATTGTTGTATTTGACACCCCTAGAGCTCTAGCTGCTCTAATATAATCGAAATTTCTTGCTCTTAAGAATTCTGCCCTAACAACACCTACATATCCCATCCAACTAAAAAGTAATAAAATAATAAGTAGCCACCAAAAATTTGGTTGAATAACACTTGCCAAAATTATTAACACATAAAGAGTAGGAATAGCTGACCAAACTTCCATAAATCTTTGAAAAAATAAATCTGTTTTACCGCCAAAATAACCTTGTACAGCTCCAGCCGTTACCCCAATTATCATTGAAAAAAAAGTTAATGTAAATCCAAATAATACAGAAATTCTAAACCCGTATATTAGTCTTGATAATACATCTCTTGCTTGATCATCTGTACCAAGCCAATTTTTTTTAGACGGAGGTGAGGGAGCTGGATAATCAAGATCCCTAATAATTGTATTATACGAATATGGTATGATGGGCATTATCATCCAGCCTTTTTCATTAATAAGTTGTTTTACATATGGGTCCTTGTAATCAGCCTCTGTTTCAAAATCTCCACTAAAAGTGGTTTCAGCATAAAAAGAAAAAATTGGATAATAATAATTTGATTCATATTTAATTAATAATGGTTTTTCATTTGCAATAAAATCTGCAAATAATGAAATTATAAAGAAAAAACTAAATAACCAAAATGAATAGTATCCTCTTTTATTTCTTTTAAAATTATCAATTCTTCTTCTATTAAGTTTTGAAAACTCCATTATCTTGACTCAAAATCAATTCTTGGATCTATAACGGAATACATGAAATCTCCAATAATTCCCATAATTAGACCTAATAATGAAAAAAAATATAAAGTAGCAAAAATAACAGGATAGTCTCTAGTAAGAGCGGCTTCATACCCTAATAAACCTAAACCATCTAATGAAAAAATTACTTCAATAAATAAAGAGCTTGAAAAGAGTATTCCAATAAAAGCAGATGGAAATCCAGCAATTACAATTAGCATAGCATTTCTAAAAACATGACCATATAAAATTTTTCTTTCCGTTAGGCCTTTTGATCGCGCAGTTATTACATATTGCTGATTCACTTGATCAAGAAATGAATTTTTAGTTAAAAAAGTTAAACCTGCAAAACCACTTACAATCATAGCTGTTAATGGTAGAGCTAAATGCCAAAAGTAATCTATAATTTTTTCTACTGAAGTTAATTCATCAAAATTTTCAGAAAATAATCCTCTTAATGGGAAAATATCATAAAATCTTCCACCTGCAAAAAAAACTATCAATATTACAGCAAATAAAAAATTTGGAATTGCATAACCAATAGTAACAATTGAACTCGAAACGATATCAAATCTTGAACCATCTTTTATAGCTTTTCTAATACCCAATGGTATTGAAATTAAATAAACTAGAAGAGTTGTCCATAAACCAAGAGAAATTGAAACTGGCATTTTGTCTAAAACTAATGATGTCACTTTTTGATCTCTAAAAAAACTTTCTCCAAAATCAAATGTTAAGTATCCTCGCATCATTTTAAAAAAACGTTCATGTGCAGGCTTGTCCATACCATACATCTTTTCAATTTCTTTTATTATTTCTGGGTCTAATCCTTGTGCACCTCGATATTTGCTATCATTTATTGCTGTATTATCGAGATTAAATTCTATTGTTTCACCTTCATTGCTTCCAGAAAATCTTGCTGTAGATTCAACAGCAGTTCCTGTCATTTGAGCTATCATTTGTTCTACAGGACCACCAGGAACAATTTGAACAATAGCAAAGTTAATTATCATTATGCCAAAAAGTGTTGGAATTATTAGTAGAAGTCTCTTTATTAAATACGCCCCCATTATTTGATTATTTTATATTATTTATTGTAAACTTTAATAATTAGTTTGATGTTCTATTAGATTGAGTTTGCTTAAATTTATTTTGATTAATCCACCATGTATCAAAACCCAGTGAGTATTTTGGCTTAATAGCAGGTTGATCAAAAAAATCCCAATAAAGGACCCTATAAGAAGAAATGTGCCATTGTGGAATAACATAATAGTTCCAAAGTAATACTCTGTCCAAAGCTTTGGTGATTGTTATTAAATCTTCTCTATCTTTAGCGTTAATTAAATTTTCAATCAATCCATCAATAGCATAATTTTTTATACCAACAATATTTCTTGATCCATTAGTATTAGCTGCATCTGATCCCCAAAAATTTCTTTGTTCATTTCCAGGAGATAATGATTGAGAAAATGTTTGAACTACCATATCAAAATCAAAGGTTTCCATTCTTTTTTGGTATTGTGCAGTATCAATTGTTCTTACTACAACATCAATACCTAATTTTTCAAGATTATCTTTGAAAGGAAAGACAATTCTTTCAAAAGCGGGAGATCTTAATAAAATTTCAAAAGAAAATATTTCGTTTGTATTTAAATTTCTGAGCTTACCATCATCTAACACCCAACCTACATCTTTTAATAGCTTTGCAGCCTCCTGAAGTTGTATACGCATATATCCTGAACCATCAGTTACAGGATTTTTAAATTCTTTAGAAAATATTTCTTTTGGTAAAACATCAAAATAAGGTTTTAAATAATCTAATTCTTTATTAGAAGGAAGTCCACTTGATGCTAGTTCTGAATTTTCAAAAAAACTATCTGTCCTAGTGTATGCATTAAAAAAAAGATTTTTATTTGACCATTCAAAATCGAAAGCATATGACAATGCTTTTCTAACCCTTCTATCTTTAAATTTTTCTTTACGTATATTGAACGCAAATCCCTGCATACCCTGTGGATTTTCGTGTTGAATTAACTCCTTAACTATGTAACCATTTTTTACAGAATCAATATTATAAGATGTTGCCCATTCCTTTGAGGAATTTTCACTAAAGAAATCAATTTCCCCTGATTTAAATGCCTCTCTTTCTATACCTCTATCTTTGTAATAATCATATCTTATAGTACCTATGTTATCCTTACCAACTTTAATAGGAGTTTTATTTTTAAAACCCCAATATTCAGTATTCAATTCGTAAGTTATTGATCGTCCAATATCAAATGATTTAATTTTGTAAGGACCACTTCCCACAGGTATTTCCAATGTAGTTTCCTCAAAATTTTTATCTTTCCAATAATGTTTTGGTAGCACTGGTAATTGTCCAACAATTAAGACTAATTCTTTATTAGTATTTGTATTAAAATTAAATCTAACTTTTCTTTCATTTACTTTTAAAACCTCACTAACATCTCCATAATAATATTTATAAAAAGGATGCCCTTTTTCCATTAAAGTATAAAAAGTCCATACAACGTCGTCTGCAGTTATTTTTTTGCCATCATGCCAAGTTGCTTCTTCTCTTAAAGTGAATGCAACCCATGATCTATCATCAGGCCATTCAATTTTTTCAGCTAACAATCCATATTCTGTAAAAGCTTCATCACTAGAACCTGTTGTTAAAGTTTCAAACAACGCACCAATTCCTATGGCAGATGTTCCCTTAAGTGTAAAAGGGTTAAAAGAATCATAGGTTCCAATAGAGCTTCTTACAATTGATCCACCTTTAAGTGAGTTAAGATCAATATATTCAACATTTAAAAAATTATCCTTATATTTAGGCTCACCATGCATAGCAATTGCATGAGAAACATTAGTATTTGAATACAAATTATGTGAGGAAATAGTTAATATAAAAAATAATATAATTCTTAACATTATAAATTTAATATAATTCTATTTTAAAAAAAAAGAAATTTTTAATTATTAATTATTAATTATTTTTATAATTTCACTATGTAATTGAGAAGAACTTGAAGCAATTAAACTTCCATCTGATTGTAAGTTTATAGGTTTTCCTTGCTTATCCGTTATTTTACCACCTGATCCCTCAACAACATTTATTAAAGCCATATAATCATGTGCTTTGAGAGTATCCTCAATTACAATATCAATGAGACCGCTTGATAACATTCCATACATGTAACAGTCTCCTCCAAGCCTAAAATACTTTGATTTTTCTTTTATTTTTTCAAATCCCTTTTTAAAAAATGGCTCAAGAAAATATATACCTGATGTAAAAAGATAGGAATTTTCAATTTTATTTACACCGGAAGTTGAAACTTCCTTTCCATTACAAGTAGTTTTATTATTTTTAATTCCAATCCATCTTTCATTATGGGCAGGGCAATTAATAATTCCAATAATTGGCTGATTATCATGAAGTAAAGAAATTAAATTGCCAAAATCTTTATGACCGGCAATATAACTTCGCGTTCCATCAATAGGATCAATAACCCAAATAAATTCTGAGTCCAAATTTTCATTTTCATATTCTTCACCTAAAATTCCATGATTTGGAAATTTTTTTTTAATCAATTCTCTAATAATTTCCTCAGTTTCTTTATCTGCAATTGTTACTGGACTTTCATCATCTTTATTTTCTATATCCAATTTTTTTCTGAAATAATGCATTGATGTTTTTGATGCCGAATCAGCTAGTAAGTTTGCAAAATTAACAAACTCATTAATATAAGTAGACATCAAAAAATTAAGGGAGCGGTGCAGGGTTATCAGATTGCGCTCTTAAAAACATAACAATGTCTGCACGATCATTTACTTTTTTAAGGCCAGCAAAATTCATTTTAGTTCCTTTCATATATTTTTTCGGTTTATATAAAAATTCAGCTAGTTCCTCATATCCCCATTCTCCGCCATATTCTGCTAATACTTTTGAATAAGCAAATCCTTCAACATTTGCTTTTGGACGATTAATTATATTCCACAATTGAGGCCCAACTTTATTAGTCCCGCCTTTTTCATAGTTATGGCAGGTTGCACATTTTTTAAATAATTTTTCACCATTTTCTAAAGAGGCGTTTGCAAGTAGTAAAGATATTGGCTCAATAACTTCCTCTTTCTTAATTGAGACTTCATCTTCAGATGTTTCTTCGTCTACATCAATTTTATAGGCTGTTTCTTTACTATCATGATGTTCAGTATCAATAATTAAATCACCTAAATGTCCAATAATTGTAACTACAAGTACAGCAAATATAATTGATGCTATAATTTTATTAACCTCAAGACCTGACATGTGTATATATATACATACTTTTTAACTGAATGAACACAATTGAAATTATAGTGAAATTTAAATTAACCAGCCTTATTGTCGCATAAAATATGAAAACAGTAATTATTATTCCTTCTAGAATGTCTTCATTAAGATTTCCAGGAAAACCAATGGTTAAGATTAATGGAACACCCATGATTCAGAGGGTTTGGCAAAAGGCATTAGCTTCAAATATTGGAGAAGTCTACGTAGCATGTGCTGAAAAAGAAGTTTTTAATTTAATTAGCGGATTAGGAGGCAATTCAATACTTACAGATCCTAATTTACCAACAGGTACAGATAGAATTCAAGTTGCTTTTAATGAAATCAAAGATTCAAAAAGCTATGAATGTATAATTAATTTACAGGGAGATATGCCTTTTATAAATCCTGAACATATTAAAAAAGTTTTGAACCCAATTAAAAACAATTTTTCTATTGGAACTTTGGCAACAGATTTACAAAAGAATGAGATCAATAACCCAAATATAACAAAAATTGAAATAGAATGGAATAAAGATATTGGACAAGCAAAGAAATTTTTTAGAAAAAGCAAAGGTAATTATAAAAATATCTATCACCATGTTGGGATTTATAGTTATTTACCTGAAAGTTTAAATAATTTTGTTAATCTCCCAAATTCAAAAAATGAAAAAGATCTAAGTCTTGAGCAATATAGAGCAATAGATGCTGGAATTCGTATAGGCGTTTCCTACGTGCCTGAAATACCAATTAGTATCGATACAAAAGAAGATTTAATTAGTGCAGAAAATATTATAATAGATCAAAATGAAAAAAATTAATAGCTATTCCTTTCAAGGTGTAAATGGAGCTTATAGCGAGCAAGCAGGAAAAAATTTGTTTCCTGAGTCACAAAGTTTACCATGTTCAACATTTGAAGAAATGTTTGAAAAAGTTAAAAATGGAAAAGTTGATGCTGCGATGGTACCAATTGAAAACTCACTAGCTGGAAGAGTAGCTGATACTCAAAGACTTATACCTGAGTCTGATCTAAAAATTACTTCAGAATATTTTTTGGAAGTAAATCATAATTTAATGGCAGTAAAAGGAGCAAAGCTTTCAGATATAAAAAGAGTTCATAGTCACGAGCAAGGTATTGCACAATGTAGAAGCAAAATTATAAAATTAAATAAAGAAATGGTCATAGAGGCTGACACAGCGGGTTCGGCTAAAATGATCTCTTTATTAAATAATAATGAAGACGCTGCTATTGCATCTGAGTTGGCAGCTAAGATATATAATTTGAATATTTTAGAACGTAACTTTCAAGATTCATTAAATAATGTTACTAGATTCTTAATTATGCAAAAAGAAATGAGAGTTCTAGATCAAAATTCAGATGAAATATTAACTACATTAGTTTTTACAATAAGAAGTATTCCAGCAGCTTTATATAAATGCTTAGGAGGTTTTGCCAGTAATGGTGTAAATATTACTAAATTAGAAAGTTATGTTCATCCCCAAGGGTTTGATGTTGCTCAATTTTATATTGATTTTGAAGGTCACCCTGAAAATACCTCAGTAAAATTAGCCTTAGAAGAAATGAAGTTTTTTTGTAAACACCTCAAAATTCTAGGAGTTTATCAAAAATCTAAATTTAGAAAAAAATAGTTTTATTCAAAAAGTCTATTTATGTTTCTTTAACATTAGTGTTATATTAGTAGAGGAAGGTTTGAGGGCAAATAAATTGCTAATCCAGTCAGGTCTGAAAAGAAGCAGCTGTAACAATATTATTTGGGTCTTAAAGCCTTCCAGTTTTAATTATGTCAAAAGAAAAAGAATACAAAGTATTAGCTAGAAAATATAGGCCTCAAAAATTTAAAGATTTGATCGGTCAAGATGTACTAGTAGAAATATTAATTAATGCAATAAAAAATAATCGAATTGCTCATGCTTATATATTAACTGGAGTAAGAGGTGTAGGCAAAACAACCACAGCCAGATTAATTGCAATGAGCATTAATTGTAATAATAGAGACAAAAGCAGTTGTGAGCCTTGTGGAGAATGTGATTCATGTAAATCTATAGGTGTAGATAGTAATCTTGATGTAATAGAGATGGATGCCGCATCTAATACAGGTGTTGATGATGTTAGAGAAATAATTGAAAATGTAAAATATAAACCAATAATTGGTAAATATAAAATATTTATAGTTGACGAAGTACATATGCTTTCAAAAAGTGCTTTTAATGCTCTTCTTAAAACACTTGAAGAACCACCTGAACATGTAAAATTTATTTTTGCTACTACTGAAATAAAAAAGATTCCAATAACAGTCCTTTCAAGATGCCAAAGATTTGATTTGCACAGAGTTGAAAATAAATTGTTATCAGACCATCTTTTGAAAATAGCAAATATTGAAAAAGTTGAAATTGAAAAAGAAGCAATTTCATTAATTGTTAGAGCAGCAGATGGGTCAATAAGAGACGGATTAAGTCTTTTAGATCAAGCTATGACTAATCAAAATACAAAAATAGAAACTGCATCAATTACTAGTATGTTAGGTTTAGCTGAAAGAGAAAAAATATTTAATTTGCTCGAAAAAATACTAGAGGGAGATACAGCAGGTGCTTTAAATAATTATAGAAATTTGTATGACCTTGGTGCTGATGTTACAATGATTTTTGATGAACTTCTAAATGTGGTACATTTTCTAACACAGATCAAAATTGCATCTAATATTAAAGATGATATTTATATACCTGAACAAGAAAGGTTATTTGGAATTAAATTATCATCTAAATTAAGTCTTAATAGCTTAAATATCATTTGGCAAATTTTATTCAAAGGTTATCAGGAACTGCAAACAGGAATTCATCTTTTTCAACAAGGTGAGATGATAATTTTTAGAATAATTTATTTATTTGATGGTTCAACCCCAGATGATTTGATAAAAATAAATAATAATAAGGATCAATTAAAAGATTTCGAAAATACAAAAAAAAATGTTAAATCTCAGGATTTAGAAACTAATAATGTAATTAATTTTGATCATAATGTTAATATTAATAAAAAAAATTTAGATAAAAATTATGTATTTATTCAAAACTATAGACAGTTTGTCGAAATGTTTTTTAAAAAAAGAGAAGGTCTTCTTCACACACAATTATACAACGAAGTTAATTTAATTTCATTTAAAGAAGGCGAGGTTATACTAAATACCAGTAAAATTTCCGATAAATCTTTTAATAGAAAAATAGCTAAGCTTATTTCAAAGTGGACTGGAAGGATATGGCAAATAAATTCTTCTACAAGCAATCTTGGAAAAAGTTTGTATGATGAAGATATAATTAACCAACAAAAAGAAATAGAAATAATGAAAAACAATAATAATATTAAAATAATTCTTGAAGAGTTTCCTGAATGTAAAATTCATTCAATTACGAATTTAACTGAAGTTAATAATAAAGAGGAAATATTAAATACAAATATGAAAAAGGAGAAATAATGGTAAATTTTGGTAATATGATGAAGCAAGCTCAACAACTCCAAAAAAAAATGGCTGAGGCTCAAGATAAGCTTAATGAAATCGAAGTTGAGGGATCATCAGGAGGAGGTTTAGTTAAAGTAATTGCTTCAGCAAAAGGTACATTTAAAAGAATATCTATAGATGAAAGTTTAATTAAAAAAGAAGAAAAGGAAATTCTTGAAGATTTAATTATTGCAGCAATAAACGATGCAAAAATTAAAGGAGATGAAGCAGCTAAAGAGGAAATGAAATCTCTTACCGGAGGCTTACCGCTACCTCCAGGAATGAAATTGCCTTTTTAAAATATTATGGAGCAATCTCCTATTGATAAATTAATAAATGATATTTCCAAACTTCCTGGCTTGGGAAGACGATCTGCACAAAGAATTGCTTTATTTTTATTAAAAAATAAAGAAAAAAATTTATCACCCTTAATTGAGAGTTTAAATTTATCTTACAATAAAATTATTGAATGTAAAACATGTGGAAATATAGACTTACAAAATCCATGTAATATTTGTTCTAATACAAAACGCGATAATACAACAATTTGTATAGTTGAGGATGTATCAGATTTATGGACTTTTGAAAAAATTGGTTTTTACAAAGGTTTATATCATATATTAGGAGGATCACTCTCTGCGATTCATGGTATTGGAACAGATGATTTAAAATTGAATAATCTAATATCCAGAGTAGAAAAAAATAATATAAAGGAAATTATCTTAGCTTTAAGCACAACGATGGAAGGACAAACAACATCTTTTGTAATTGCCGATAAATTAGAAAATTTTAAAAATTTAAATGTAACACGATTAGCTCAAGGTATACCAATGGGCGGAGAAGTGCATTATCTTGATGAGAATACTTTAAATACAGCATTTCAATCTAGAAAAAAAATAACATAATAACAATGGATAAAATATTATATGTACCAAATCCATTATTACGTCAAAAAGCTAAAAAAATAGATTATGTTGGTGATGAAGAAATAAGAATTGCAGAAAAAATGAAAGAAATTATGATTAAAGCCCCTGGAGTTGGTTTAGCAGCAAATCAAATTGGAGTTTTAAAAAAAATTGTTACAATTTTTTTTGAAGAACCAGAAACAAAAAAAGAAATTCAATATAATCTTTTTAATCCAAATATAACTTTTTATTCTAAAGAAACTATTATAATGGAAGAGGGGTGCTTGTCATTGCCTGAGCAGTTTGCAGAAATTGAAAGACCTAAAGATATAGTTCTTGAATATTTAGATGAAAATAATAAATTAGTAAAAAAAAAGCTGAGTGGAGTAGAATCAAGAATTTTACAACATGAAATTGATCATCTTTCAGGAAAATTATTTGTTGATTACTTATCTTCCTTAAAGAGAAATATCATTATAAAAAAAGTTCAAAAACATTTAAAAAGAAAAAAGTAATGCAAAACAAAAAAATAATTTTTATGGGAACACCATTTATCGCTGCAGAATATTTAAAATATTTAATTCAAAATGAAATAAATATAGAAGCGGTTTTTACACAGTCTCCTAAAAAAAAATCTAGAGGAATGAAATTAATCAAATCGCCAGTGCATTTATTAGCAATTGAAAAAAATATTGAGGTATTTCACTCAAAAAATTTTGGTATTGAAATTATGAATAAGCTTAAAAATATAAAGCCAGATCTTATTATAGTTATGGCTTATGGTATAATTCTTCCTAATTATTTATTACAACTTCCAAAATTTGGTTGTATAAATGTTCATGTTTCAATTTTACCTAGATGGAGAGGAGCCGCTCCAATTGAATACGCTTTAATGAGTGGTGACAAAGAAACAGGTATTACAATAATAAGACTTGTTGAAAAACTAGATGCTGGACCAATAATCACTCAAAAAAAAATTACAATACCTCAAAATTTTAACAAATTAGAACTTAGCAAAAAATTAACTGAAATTGGAACAAAATTATTAGTTGATACAATTCCAAATATTTTAAATAATAAAATTATTCTTAAAAATCAGGATGAAAAAAATGTAACTTACGCCTATAAAATAACCTCAGAAAATAGAAAAATAAATTTTAACAACTCAGCTCAAAACATAATAAATCTTATAAGAGCTCATGCACCAAATCCCGGAGCATGGTTTTTTTTAAATAATGAAAGAATAAAAATAATTGATGCTAAATTAGGCTCAGCAAAAGGGAAATCTTCAACTATTTTAAATCAGAATTTTGATATTGCATGTAATGATGGGAGTATAGAACCTTTAATTTTACAAAGAGAAGGAAGAAATATTGTTACAAAAGAGGAGTTTTTACGAGGTTTTAAAATTAAAATTAAAGATATTGTTAATGCATAATTATAAAATAATTATTGAATATGATGGAACAAATTTTGTAGGTTGGCAACGTCAAGATAATGGTATTTCAATTCAACAATTAATTGAGGATGCAATTTTAAAACTCACAAATAAGAAAATTATAATTTATGGTGCTGGTAGAACTGATGCAGGAGTACATGCAAAAGGTCAAGTAGCTAGTTTTGAATTAGAAAATTTTATTGATACTGATACAATACGTGACGGACTTAATCATCATTTAAGACCCCATCCTGTTGCAATTTTATCAACTGAAAAAACTGATAATGATTTTAATGCTAGATTTTCAGCTAAACTTAGGTGTTACGAATATAAAGTAATTAGTAGAAGACCGCCATTAACACTACAAAGTAATAGAGTTTGGTGTGTTCATAAAACAATTAATGTAAACAAAGTTATTGAACAATCTAAATTTTTTTTAGGTAAACATGATTTATCCGCTTTTCGTTCTATAAATTGTCAGTCAAAATCTGCAATTAAATCAATAAATTCAATTGATGTAAAAAAAAACGAACAAGAAATTAACTTTATTATTTCAGCTAAATCATTTCTTCATTCTCAAGTTAGAATTATGGTGGGCACATTAGTAGATATAGGTCTTGGTAAAATTTCAAAATCTATTTCAGAAATAATTACACTTAAGAAAAGAGAGTATGCTGGTGTTACTGCACCTCCGCATGGATTATATCTTACAAAAGTCGAATATTAGTAAAAGCCTATTTCGGACAAACAAATGTCTGCTGTAAAATCTTTAAAACCCGCAACTAAACCAATAGATTTAATTTTTTGACCTATTAAATCAGAAGGTTGGTAAGCATTTGATTTTTTAAACTCATTAAAAGGAGCTCTAATTTCATTCCACTCACTATTAGTTTTAAAACTAAATTTATAATATTGCCAAGGAGCCATTGTTAGTGCAGTTCTTAAATGTATTGAATAATCTTCATCATTACCAAAAACTTTTAAATAAATACCTTCATATTTTTTAGTAGATATTGTTGGTTTAAGTTGACTGCGTATCTGAATAAAACCACCATTATTTTCTGTAGTTACATTACCTGTCATATGGTAACAATCTACACCGTCTAAATTTGAAATAATTGCCTTACCTTGAGATAAGCCACCCATAACACCATCTGTGAAAAATGCCCAATTTTGTTTTTGTGTTGTAATTCCAGGAGTAGTCAGGTCATCCAAAATCATTGAATCATTAGCATTAATATTTATTGAAAAAAATATACATAAAATAATAGTAAAAAAAAATTTCAATTTTTAGTTTTTTCTAATAATTTTTTTTTAATTAAAGACAAACCTGTCTCAACCTTTGATTTATAAGATTCTTCAAAAGCTTTTAATTGCCAATCAGAAAGTCTATTTTTTAGATCTTCCAGATTTTTAATTTTCCATTCATTTGATGTATTTTCATCTTTCCAAGTATTTTTTTCTTCATTTGTTCTACCACATCCATAGCAAAAACCCGACAATGGATCTGTTTTACAAATGCTTATACAAGGAGAAGTTACTTTTTCCTGTTCCATATAATTATACATATATTCTTTTTTAATATATTCCATTAAATAAGAAAAAAAATATGACTATAAATTTTAAAGATATAGAAGTTGCTTACAACAAAATTAAAGAGTCTGTAACAAAAACACCATTGGTGA
>MDTB01010265.1_pt1 | contig 17283 bp, 17 predicted proteins | sample 811161 | NCBI WGS metagenome assembly MDTB01 (sample SAMN05326650, study PRJNA326480) | marine metagenome | isolation source: seawater | place: Mediterranean Sea | collected 2009
ATAAATATAATTTAGATTTCTGCACTACAAGAGCAACTCGCCTAGATAATAATAAGTATATTCCAGGTCTTTCTCGTTATATTCCAAAAAAACTAAGTATTAAATTAAAAAATCCTTTTATACATGGCACATTAATGATAAAAAAAAATGTCATCAAAGATATTGGATACTATGACGAGAAGTTTTATTTTGCCCAAGATTACAAACTGTTTATAGATTTAATTAGCAGAGGTTATAAATATAAAGACTTAATGAAGTCTTACTACATTCTAAATACGGACAACAACATATCTTCGAACTACAAAAAACAGCAAGAATACTACTCTAATTGTGCAAGAAAAAAAATAGAACCTCAAAATTGAAAGACAATAAAACATTTATCAACAACCCAAAAGAATCTTGGATTACAGACAGATTTAGACGTGAATGGTATAAATATAATAAAAAAAATGTTACCAGGTTCGAGAGACCTGCTTCATTAATATGGCTGATTGCTCCATGGACTTGGGAAAATGTAAATAAAACTTATTTAAAAAATAAGAAAGTAATATGTACAATCCACCACATTGACGAGCAAAAGTTTGACACCGCTGAAAAAACAAATTTTTATAAACGAGACGAATATGTTGATGCTTATCATGTTCCTTCAATAAAATCTTTTGATCAATTAAGTAAATTAACAGACAAAAAAATTTTTCAAATACCATTTTGGGTAAATCAAAATATTTTTTACACAATACAAGACAAAAAAACACTTAGAGAAAAGTTTGGTATTAGCGAAAAAAGTTTTGTGGTGGGTTCATTTCAAAGAGACACAGAAGGATATGACCTTAAAACACCAAAGGCTTCTAAGGGTCCTGATTTATTTGTAAAAAATGTAGTTGAGCTAAGTAAAATTAAAACTAATTTAGTTGTATTACTCGCTGGCTATAGAAGACAATTTATAATTAATGAGCTTGAAAAACATAAGATTGAATATAAATATTTTGAAAAGCCTAAATTTCAAACAATAAACGAACTATACAATTGTTTAGATTTATATATTGTATCATCTAGAGTCGAAGGAGGTCCCGCAGCGATAATTGAGTGTGCCATTACAAAAACCCCTATTGTTTCTACGGATGTTGGCATAGCAAGGCAAATTCTAAATCCTATTTCTATATATGATGAAAGTAAATTTTCTGAGGCGAAGCAAGATATTGAATATGCTTTTAGAAAATCATTGGCTTATACATTAACAGATGGAATGAATGATTTTAATAACATGATTAAGGAAGTTAATGAAAATTAGTATTGGTACAAATATAAAAGATGGCCCTTGGGGTGGTGGAAATCTATTTGCTATTAACTTAGCACACCATTTGAAAAGCTCAGGACATACAGTTGTTAATAATTTGATGGATGATGATATTGATATAATTTTATTAACTGAACCAAGAAAAACTTCTGAATCTTCCGCATTTACTCATATAGATGTAAATAATTATTTAAAGTATGTAAATAATCAAGCTTTGGTAGTTCATAGAATTAATGAATGCGATGAAAGAAAAAATACAGACTTTGTAAATAAGTACTTGATTGATGTTAATAAATCTGCAGATTTTACAGTTTTTGTAAGTACATGGTTAATGCAACTTTTTGAAAAACAAGGATTAAATACTGTTAACAAAAAAGTTATCTTAGCTGGCGCAAATGAAAAAATATTTAATGATACAGATTTTATTCCATGGAATCGCAAAGAAAAACTCAAAATTGTTACTCACCACTGGGGAGCTAATTGGAATAAGGGTTTTGATGTTTACCAAAAAATTGACAATATGCTTTCCGAAAAATATTGGAATGAAAAAATTGAATTTACATATATTGGCAATGTACCTAAAGATTTTTCATTTAAACATTCAAATAAAGTGGAACCGCTATCGGGATTACAATTAGCAAAAAAAATTAAGGAAAATCATATTTATATTACAGCTTCTATTAACGAGCCTTCGGGAAACCATCATATTGAAGCCGCACAATGTTCATTGCCAATAATGTATATCAACTCTGGAGGAATCACAGAATATTGTAGAGATTTTGGAATTATGTTCGACTTAAAAAATTTGGAAGAGAAGATTGTATATGTTTTAAAAAATTATTATAAGTATCAAAAAAATATGAGTAATTATCCTTTTAACGCTTCTACAATGTCAAGCGAATATCTTGGTGAATTTAACAATTTATTAAATCAAAAAACGCAACTAATAAGCAAGAGAGACTTATCTATGCTTGAAACAAGTTCTGAGTTTTTATTTAAATTTAAGAGATATATTAAAAGAATATTTAATGTACGCTAATAAAATAAACCTTATGAAAATATTAAGCCACATTAGTTTTATTATATTCTTTTTACTTTTAGTTTTTACAAGATCATTTGCAGGTATTTACGTTTTTGGCTTTAGGTTAGGTGAATATCTAGTTGCATTTGGTCTATTGACCTTTATTTTTTTAATTTTCTATCCGAAAGAAACTACATTTCCAAAAGAAGTCATTACTTATCAAAAAATTATATTTTTATCCTTTTTACTTATTAATTACATTACTTATACAGATATTTTTAACAAATTTACATATAAAAATAGTTCATATATTTGGACAATAAGTTATTTATTTTTAGGTTATTTACTTTTTGGAAGGTATCTCGATAAAAATAAATTCTATATACTTTTTATTGGGATAATAATTTTATATGCTTTCGGTACAGGCAACTATCCTGATACACTTCAGATTCTTTTTAGAACTATAGGAGATAAATTCACATTTGTTAAGGCAGCAGACATGCTTTTGGCAGTTGTAGTAACAAACTTATTAGCTGTACATTTATTGAGTAAAAAATACTCAAATCTTTACTTTTTGTTTTCTGTAGGTATGTTTTTACCTTTACTTATTCAAATGAGTCGAGGAACAGGGGTTGCTCTTGGCATGTTCGCATTGCTATATGTTGTTTTTAACTTTAAATATTACTTTTCTAGTTTTAAAAATTTTATTATTTTAGTAACAGTTTTACCTTTATTTTTTGTAGTTTCTACATTTAGAGTTACACAATTTAATTTTGCAGACATATCAGCAGATGAACTTGAAACGGTTGTTATACAGTCCGCACCTGAGGAGCTTAAAAAAATTAAAAGAGTTGATAATAGAAGTGGGGAGATAGATCCATTTTGGTCATTTTATATATTAGATGGGAGATTAATCTCAACTGACGGAACATTTAATTGGAGGCTAAATATTTGGCAAGACCAAAATGATTACCAAAGAGAACTAAATAAATCTTTTTTTGGATATGGGTACAACGTACTGCTACCTGTTTTTGATCTACAAGTCGACAGCCAAAATATTTGGAACATTGGGCATGATCAACAAAATAGACATGTTCATAACTACCTTGTAAATATATACAGTAGAGGCGGAGTGTTACAACTCGTATTATTTCTAGGACTGCATTTTTTTCTTTACTATTTGTATTATAAAAAGTTTAAAAATCATAATATCTTGATTCTTGTTATACCACTTATGTTCAACTCCATGACGGATATCACAATGGAAGGTGTTCAATTTCCAATAAACTTTTATTTAATTTATGGATATATTTTGTCTGTAGGGATAAAATTTGATAAGAAAGTTGAGGTTTAGTTGAAGATTGCTTTTATTACAGGTATAACCGGTCAAGATGGCTACTATCTTGCAAAGTTACTCCTTGAAAAAGGTTATTTAGTCCACGGGACAGTTAGAAGATCCTCCCTAATTAATACTTTTAGAATTGACTCTTTAATATCTGAGTACGGGGATAATCAATTAAATCTTCATTATTCAGATTTATTAGACTCAGCTTCCTTAAATAATTTAATCAGTGAAATTATGCCGGATGAAATATATAATCTTGCTGCACAATCACATGTTTCAGTTTCTTTTAAAAATCCAGTTTACACTACTCAGGTTGGAACACTTGGATCTATAGCAATTCTTGAGGCTATAAGGCATCATAAAAAGGATATAAAATTTTATCAAGCATCATCTTCTGAGATGTATGGCGGTGTTAATAAGGAGATGCTTAATGAAGAATCCCCTTTTGACCCCAAGAGCCCTTATGCAGCATCAAAAGTGTTCGCACACAACATGACATCAATTTACAGAGAATCATATGGAATGTTTTGTGTTAATGGTATATTGTTTAACCACGAATCTCCAATGAGAGGTGAAACTTTCGTTACAAGAAAAATCACAAGAGCTGTAGGAAGAATAAAATTAGGTATTCAAAGTAAATTAACTCTTGGAAATTTAGAAGCATCAAGAGACTGGGGATTTTCAGGAGACTATGTCGAGGGTATGTGGAGAATGCTTCAACATAGTAAAGCAGATGATTTTGTTTTAGCAACAAGTAAATCTATTACTGTTAAAGAATTTGCAAAACTTGCCTTTGAAAATCAAGGGCTAAACTTTGAAGATTACGTAACAACTTCGGAGAGATATTTTCGACCTAATGAAGTTGACTATCTACTGGGAGATTATTCCAAAGCAAAATCAGATTTAGGTTGGGAGCCAAAAACTAATATAAACAAACTAGTTGATATGATGGTTCAAGAAGATTTGTTACTAGCAAAAAGAGAAAAAGTTTTAATTGATGAGGGCTTGCTAATGCCTACTTGGGAAAACTCTTTATAATTCAGTATTTTCAACAAACCATTTGTAAGTATCTTTTAAACCAGATTTAAGATTTATTTCTGGACGCCACCCAAGTTGATACATTTTTGTTGAATCTAATAACTTTCTTGGATTGCCGTCTGGTTTACTACTATCAAAATTAAGTTCCCCTTCGTAACCTACAATTGACTTGATTATTTGAGCTAATTCTTTAATGGAAATTTCTTCAGCGCTACCGACATTAATTAACGATTCAGAAGTATCTGATTTAATAATTGTATCTATTGCTTTTGCAAGGTCGTCAACATGTAAGAATTCTCTGAGTGGATTTCCCGAACCCCAGATTAAGAATTCTTTATCATTGTTTAATTTTGCTTTATGCATACGCATAATTAATCCGGGAATAACGTGACTGTTAAGTTCAGAGAAGTAGTCGTTTGGTCCGTATAGGTTTGTTGGCATAAGGTTAATTACTTTGTGGCCGTATTCTAAATGCATTGCGTTTCCTATTTCTATTGCAGTTAGTTTTGCCATTGCATAAGGAGAGTTTGTTGGTTCAAGCTTTCCATTCATAAACTCCTCTTCCTTGATAGGGTTTTTTGAATCTAAAGGATATATACAACTACTTCCTAAATTGACAATTTTTATATCTTTTAAATCAATACAAGCTTCTAAGATGTTCATATTTATTTTTAAATTATCAAGAATAAATGAGACTCTTTGTGTATTGTTAGCATAAATTCCACCAACTTTTGCTGCCGCATTTACAATCACATCAGGTTGTGATTTTTTTAACTTACTGGCAGTTTGCTCAAAATTAAATAAATCAGTATCTTTTCTTGATGAAAGTTCTAGATTGTAATCACTATTTAAAGAGAAAACTCTGTTTACTGCACTTCCAACCATTCCATTTGATCCAAAAACTAATACTTTCAAAATAACTCCAATTTAGAATACTTTTTAATTATATAGATTATTATTTGTTTATACATGATTACATTTAATCCTGAAATCTTAAAAATACCAGCTTTTATGACAAAGTTTATAGATATAAATAACTTGAGCAGTTTTAAAAAGTTTTTGTTAATTTTAAAAGGAAAATTAACAAGTTATATATTTAATAATTTAAGTAATAAGAATATATGTAGATTTATTAATTTATTTTTTAAACCTGATGGTGACTTAATTTATTCAGATGGCTATTTTGTTAAAAAAACTAAAGAAAAAGATATTTATTATCCAAATACAAGGTTTACACGAATCGTTATTGATCAAAAAAGATTTCTTGAGTACCTGTTTAATTCTTATTTACTAGATCACATAGATTTTTTTAACGGAGATTTAATCATTGATTGTGGGGCAAATGTTGGTGAATTAGATTTAGCTTTCAAACAAAAAAAATAAATATTGATTATGTTGGAATTGAACCTGAACCCAAAACATTTTATTGCTTGAATAAGAATTCAAATAGTCAGAATTTAAATTTATGCTTATCTGAAAAGGAGGGCTCAGTACAATTTTATATTGATAGCCTTGGTGCTAATTCATCCATGATAAGCTCTCAGACTACTGAAAAATCAATTGAGGTACCCACTAAAAGATTAGATAGTATCTTTTTAGATAAAAAAATAAAATTGCTAAAAATCGATGCAGAGGGATCAGAGCCAGAGGTGCTAAATGGAACATTAGGAATAATCAAAAATATCGATTATATCAGTGTTGATTGTGGAGCTGAAAGAGGGGTCTCTCAAGAAACTACTTTCAGGGAAGTATATAAAATTATGGCAGAAAACAATTTTGAAATTGTTGACATATACCAACAGAGGTTTACTGTGCTATTTAGAAATAAAAAATGAATTACTTTGAGTTAAATTTGCAAATTGAAAATTTTATAAAATCTTTAAAAAAGTCAGAGTATTCATTTAAACCAGTTTTAAATGGTTCAACTGAATCTGGATTAAGTATCGAATTAGGGTTTACATGTTATGCTATAAAAACACTGTACACTATAAATTCTCCAGTTGTTACTGATAGTAAGGAAATTAAGAAATATACAGATTTTATAAAATCATTTTCAAAAAGCAAAAAAGGCTTTCCATACGGTTCATTTATTGATGAGAATTATTTAAACAGTTATAAAAAGAAATATTTTTTATTGTTAATTAAAAACATTGCAAAATTTACACTTGCTAGGATAAAGTTTTTAGAAATATCACCAAATTTTAAATTAAAAGAGTTTATATCAGCAGAAACAAAACAATCACTTTCTACTTTAAAACAAATCGGAATTGAGTTTAGTGACTATTCATCAGGTTTCCCAAATAATGAACTTAGTATAAAAAATTATTCTAACTCTCTAGATTGGTCAAAACCTTGGAATGCGGGTGCTCAGCTATCAGGTATATGTATTTTTAATTCATACACGAATAATAAAGATAAAATTCGAAAAATTATTGACGATATTTTAAAAGAGTTAGTTCAAAGCGATGGTGCTTATTATCAAGGAAAAAATATTGGAGATTCAGAAAAGATAAACGGGGCAATGAAAGTAATAACTGGAATGGATTGGTTAGGCATAGAAATTCATAAACCAAAAGAATTGATTGATATTTGTTTGTCTCATAAACCAAATAGTGAAGGTTGTGATTTAGTAGATGTTGTTTATGTCTTGTTCAAGTGCAACCAGCTAACAGATTACAAACATAAAGATATAGAGATGTACTTGGAAAGTTTACTCCCGAGTATTATGTCTCATTACCATGCTGATTATGGTGGTTTTTCTTATTTTAAAAATAAAAGTCAAACACATTATTACGGAGTTGAAATTTCTTATGGACATAATTCTCCTGACATACATGGAACAACTTTATTGGTTTGGGCATTGGCCATGATATTTAAAATTTTAGGCGATGATTATCCCAATTGGTCAATCATTAAACCGTAGCCTTGCCGACCAAGTTAAAACAATAAGAAAATAGATCAAGTTTATGTAGGGAGCTTTTTTAAATAAATTATTTGAAAATATATATGATTTAGAAATTTCACATTTGTCAACATTGCTGACCTTATATTTGTTTAGCATGAATGCAGAAATATCATTAGATTTTGCATTTTCAATATAACTAAGACAAATTTCGCGTTCTTGGTCAATACAATTAGATTCATTATCAATGTCGTAAATAATTAACTTATTTATTTCACATAAAACACTTACACTATTTAAATCTTCAAGTTCAGAATAATATTGACTGCTATCTTGCTTTGGAAACCCAACAATATATAAATTTAAAAATATAAAAATTATAGAAAAAAACACAAAAAATCTTTTGTTTACTAAAAAAAATAAACAATAAAAAAAACTTAAAATAAGCAATGGTGAGTAATAGAAAACTTTAAATGTATCTGACGTATATGGATCAAAGTTATTTTCTGGTATTCCTAATGAGTTAAAATACAAAATAGCCATTCCGATAAAAGGACTAAGATAAAAGACTTTGTTTTTTTGTCATTGTAAGAAAATAAAAATATAAATGTAAAAAGTAATAATGTAAACAGATACGATGTATAACTTCTTAATAAAGAGACTTTATCTTTAAAGGGTCCATTAAAAAAAATAAATCTATTTTTAAAATCAAAACTTATCACTTCTTCAGACTCAGAAGCTAATACAATATTCTTCCTATGCTTGTTAAACAAACTTACATCTTTATCCCAATAAAAATTAAAATGATCACTAAAAGTATCTAATAGTGTAATACCAAGTAGTGTATTCTCATCCACTGAAAACCCACCTATTTGACGACTTTTGCCAAGGGGGTTTTTATAAAGAATATTTATAGATGCTTTATTATCATATTTTTCGTAACTAGCTCTACTTAAAATAGAATTTTCATTTTTGATATAGTTTTCAATAAATATAGGTGTTGCAATTATTGAAAATAATAATGCAAGTAAGAAAATTGCTTTAATGCCAAGTTCTTTAATAAAATCTTTATATATAAAAATTAAAAAAATAGGAATCATACCAAAAAAGGTTCCTTTAGTACTAATTATTAAAGCCAAAGTAAGAAACCCTAGAAATAAATTTGGTAGTCGCTTTGTATTCTTAAATTGTTCTATGTGGAGTAACAGCACTGGCAAAAGAGCATAAACTAAAACCTCGGGCTTCATAGTTATTCTTAAAGCCAGCAATGGAGGGAAAAAATTAATAATATTTAAAACAAGAATTATTTTGACTTCATCAAATTTGATAAATTTAAAATATCTGTAGTAAAAGTAAGATCCGAAAAACACTAGCAGAGTGTTTACTAATTGAATAGAAAAACTCAAAGAAGATTGTAAATTTGATAAATTTAAAAAATCATTATGTAAATTTATAGCTAATGAAATAAGAAAAAAATATAATGAACCTTGGTCCAATCCAGTGTTTTTAGTTTCATCAAAGAAATATTCAAGATAATAAATATATCTCTCATAATCGGCTCCAAATGTTGAATTAAAAAATAAATTTGTAAAGATAAATATATACAAATTACTAAAAATAAAAGAAATTATTAGAAATATTTTTTTAGTATTTCGATTAATTAAGTTCATCTAGATACATTGAATTTATATAAAGAATTAATAAAGTATATTAATAATTTCCAACCATCACGAAATCTAGATATTTGTGTAGATCCATACTTTCTACTTCTGTAATGAACTGGATATTCTAAAATTTTTTGACCAGAGTAAGCAGCTGAAAAAATGAAATCAAAATCACCAAAAGGGTCTTTTATTATTGTTGAACCAGCCCACCTGTTAAGGTGGTTTAAATAACTTTTTTTAAAAACTTTTGTTCCACATAAAGAGTCCGTCAATTTTTGTTTTATAACAACAGAAATCATTGCTTGAAATAATAAATTACCTACAACATTCAAAAGACGCATTGCATTTTTTTCTTTTCCGTATATGAGCCTTGTTCCATTTACAAAATCAGCATGACCATCTTCAATAATCTTGAAAAAATGAGATAAAGTTTCAGGGTCAACACTAATGTCCGAATCAAGGATTGCAATAAGTTCATTATTAGAAGCAGATATGCCTTGAAAAACAGCATTTGATTTTCCCCTGCCATCCTGTTCGAGTACTTTAATATTCTTTTCTGAATTCTTTACTTTAATTTTTTCGGAAACGCCTAAAGTATTATCTGATGAGTCTCCGCAAATTATTATTATTTCATATTCACCTTCAAAATCAGGAATTCTATTGATTAGTTCTTCTAAATTTCCTTCTTCATTTTTTGCAGGAACAATTATTGATTTTGAATATTTTTTTTCTTTTATATTTACAAAACGAAATAACGAATAAGTTTTGATGCCTAAATTTAAGTAAAAGAATAAAAGCTCTAAAAATTTGTTTATAAACGATCCAAGTCCGTAGACGTGAAATGGAAATACTTGTCTAGTATTAGTAGATATTAACTCTAAACCAGCAGATCTTGCTATATTATTAATTTTTTTTGGATTAATATAGCTTCTTCTTTTTGTGTCTTTTTTAAATTTAAAAACCTCAAATAATTTTAAAATATTATTCCATTTTGGATTTATTGATGTAATTAGCAACTTTCCATCATCTTCTAAAATTTGGCCTATTTTCAAAAGAAAATCATAAACATCTTCAGACAATTCAAAAAGATCTGTAATTATAACAAAAGCAAATTTTTCATTATTTTTAATATAATTTTCTACGACTGTAAAGTCATTAAACTTTATTCTTACAACATTTTCCTTGTTATTATTTTCTACATAATTTGAATCAGTGTTTATTAAATGTAAGGAGTTTGAAGTGAAATCATTATATCTTGCAATCTCATAAGAATGATTTTTATAAAAAGTTTTAGAGCTGATTAACATTTTCCAAGTATATTATATTAAATATTTTTCTAGAAAGTTATTTAAATTCTTTAATTAGCATTAGTTAGATGATTAATTATTTATTTTGTCTAGATGAGAATTATAATAATCAATTTTTGACTACACTATGTTCTTTAAATGAAAACTCCACAAAAAAATTTAATGTATTTGTAATTCATAAAAATCCAAAAAATTTAAAAAAATATTTTCTTAACTCAAAGAATCAATTTAATCTAATAAATGAAATTAATTTCTATCAAATAGATAATTTAGATTTCGCCTTTCCAAATCTTGAAAAAAATCACATATCTGAAGCAACATACTACAGATTTTTTATCGAAAAATACTTACCTACTGACATAGATTCTATTGTTTATTTAGACTGCGACATTGTTTGCATTAATAACCCTGAAGATATTTTAAGTTCAGCTTTAGAAGAATTAAAAGACTCAAACTACATAGTCGGAGCTTCTACAGAATATATAAAAAATAAAAGAACAAAAGAAGTATTTAACAGATTAAATTTAAATTCAAATACTTACTTCAATGCAGGAGTTATGTTAATTGATTATAAAAAGTGGATAAAAGAAAGTCTTATGAGTAAACTTTTGGAGCTTATGGTAGATATAAGAGATGATATTAATTTCTGGGACCAAGACGTATTGAATAAATTTATAGACGGAAGTTATTTAGAATTATCAAACTACTTAAATTTCAGCTTGATTAACGAGTTCTCAAATAACTTAAGTGAAATTAGTAGGAAAATAGTTTTTATTCATTATTCGGGAAGTTCAAAACCATGGACAATAAAGGGCATAAACATCAAATCTTCTTATTATTTTCACTATTACTATCACATTCATTCTGATAAATATTACTTTCTAACTACTAATTACAAAAAAGGAGCATTACTTGACTTACTCAAAGTATTATTTTCTTTAAAAATTCTAACCTTAAACTATCCAAGGAAGTTCTTAAGAGTTTCTTTAAAGGTAATTTTTAACAATGAGTAAAAAATTTAAAACATACGTAGTTCATTTCAAACTATTAGAAGAAAGAAAAAAAAATCTTGAGACAGTTTTGAATAATGAGGATATTGAATATGAATTTATTACTTTATATGACAGGAGGAACCTTCAAATTGAAGTAATTAATAAATTTAAAGTTATTGAAAATAAATTTATTGCAAACTTTATGTCTCATATTGAAATATATAAAAATATTTCGGAGAGTGAGGATGATTATGGTCTTGTATTAGAAGATGATTCTATTCCAGATAAAAAATTCAATAACAATGTATACAATTATTTGAATAAACTGCCAAAAGAGTTTGATCTGTTCTATATAAGTCCTGGTAAAGGAAATTTTCATATCCCATATTTTAAAAGGAGACCATTTAAAAAAATTTATAAGAAAGAAAACGAAATAACTAGTTGGGGTGGACACGGGGCAAGCAGATACGCTGATGCTTATTTTATTTCAAACAAATGTGCTTCTTTGTTGTATGATGAGTTCATTAATTGTAATGAAAAGATTGATACAACAATTGATTGGTGGAAAAACCAAATGATTGATAAATTAAAATTAAATGTTTATTGGGCTGAACCCACAATTATTAAAACAAATGTATATGAAACATCATTTTAGCTTCTAACCATGAAAGAATTTGATTACTGTTTTATTTACTTTAATGGTAGAAAAGATAAATTGAATGACAAGAAGCAAAGACCTGACGAATTCTACTATGGGTATCATTATGTTAAATCTAGAGGTTACGATGTAAAGATTTTAGAATTTGGAACTAAGGATTCTTTTAACTATCTTCAATCAAAGCTGTTAGTACTAATTCAGTATGTAGTTCTTAAATTATTTAAGTTTCAGTATGATTTTGCTGGAATTATTAAACCAAATAATTGGAAAACACTTAAAAATTCTAAAAACATTATTCTTACTAACAACAGAATTGCACATTCCATATTGCCTTTTTTAATTTACTCTAAATTTTCTAAATTCAAACCGAAATTTACTGTTATTGCAATGGGTATGTTTAACAGCTCTTCAAATAAGAATTACATCCTAAAAGTACATCATTTTCTGCATAAGTTAATGATTAGAAATATAGATAGGTTGGTTTTCATTGGCGAACCAGAATATAGTTACGCAATAAAAAAATATCCAGAATTTAAAAATAAAATTCAATTTATTCCTTTTGGTGTTGATACAGAATTTTGGAAGAAACAAAAAAATAATTTTGAAAAAAATGGTTATATATTATTTATTGGAAATGATTCAAAAAGAGATTTTGATTTTTTAAAAACCTTAATTTACAAATTTGACAATATAGAATTTGTTGTAGTTACTGAAAATTCTAACTTTCAAAATATAAGGAATAGTAATGTCACTGTTATTAAAGGGTCGTGGAACAAAGATTTAATTGACGATATTTATTTAAGAAACTTATATACGAATGCAAAGATGACAATTATACCCTTGCAAGAAACATTACAACCATCTGGACAGAGTGTAGCGCTTCAATCTATGTCTACTGAAACACCTGTTATTATTACAAAAACTCAAGGATTTTGGAAAGAGGATGACTTTAAACATCTTAAAAATATTTACTTCGTAAAAAACAATAACTTAAAAGAATGGGGAGATGCAATAAATTTTATTTTTGAAAATGAAGAATTAGTAAATAAAATTACCAAAAATGGAAGAAAACTTGTGTCTGGTAAATATAGCTCAAAGAGTTTTAATAATAAACTATTTACCTTGGATAAACTAGATTGAAAATTTCAATAATTACAACAATGACTAATCCAGAGGAAAGAAAAGATCCTTGGCAAGAGGCTCTAAGTTGCTACGAAGATTTTTCTGATGAAGTAATAATTACTGGAAAAGATTGGCCAATTGAATTCTCTTGGGAACAAATTGGACAGTATTTTCAAGAAGGATTTGACAAAGCATCTTCTGACTGGGTTTTAAGAATGGACTTAGATTATTTCTTTCATGAAAAAGATTTTCAAAAAATAAAAAATTTTCTAATAGAAAATAAAAAATCTCCAGTTGTTTCATTTCCTCAATATCAGATTTTTACTTCTGACAGATATCAAGTAAAAACTAAATTGTGTAATGCATTCAATAAAAAGTACTTTCCAAATATCTTTCTTAATGGTGGTGGAGATTTGTGCCAACCAACACTAAATGAACTCCAATTATTACATAAAGATTATCCAACAATAAATACACCTTTATATCAGTATGACTCAATCCTGAGAACCAAGGAAATTATCGCTAATGATAGAGCTAGGTTTGCAAGAGCCTGGTATAGATACTTTAATAATTATGGTGATAGGGGTGGTTCTCAACCGGAGGAAGCATTTGAAGCATGGTTTCAAATGATAATTCAGAGGTATAAATTTCATGTAAATAAATTGAAAATAGAAGATCATCCAAAATATATTAAAGAAACCTTATTATCTCTAGATGAGAATCAATTTGGATATTCAGCTTTTGGTCTTAAGGACAACATCAAACGAAATATTTTTCATAGATACGTTGGATATAAACAAAAATACCTGAGTTAGATAATAAAATTAATTTAATAATTAGTATGCTTTAATTACATATGAGTGAATTTTGGAGTAATAAAATTGAACCCGGATATTATGATCTTATACTGAAAAGTGGAATACTTTCAGATAAAAGTCCACAAGCAGCATGGCATAATAAAACTTTTACAAAAATATCTAATTTTATCAACGAGGAAGATTATTTACTAGATTTTGCTTGCGGCCCAGGCACTCTTACAGGTCAATACTTAAATTTAAAAAAAAATCCAGTATGTGTTGATATTTCTGAAAAACAAATCAATTACGCAACAAAGACATACAAGGGAAAAGCAACATACATGACTCTTAATGAATTTGATTTTAATGATTACCACGATACTTTTGATACAGTTACTTGTTTAGGACTGTTTGAATTTATATCAAAAGAAGAAGGTATAAATTTATTAAATAATTTTTATAAAATATTAAAACCAAATGGCAAGTTGTATTTAACAACTCCAAATTTTAAAACAAGTATGAGATTACTAGAGTTTTTTTTAAACAGACTTGGATCATTAGATTATTCAAAAGAATATAAATCAAGATATACAAAAAAAACTTTTAATGAGCTAATTAAAAAGTCAACGTTTAAAATTGAAAATATAGAAAAATATATGACTCCGATGATATTTATGAGCATTTTTGGAAATCGGGCAGGTTTATTTTTGGATAATTATCTTGAGAAATTTTTTAGAAATCATTTGGGATATATTCTTTTTTTTGGGTTAAAAAAATGAAAAAAGAGTTAAGTATTATATTGCCAACACTAAATGAATATGAAAACCTCAAAGTTTTAGTTCCTGAACTCGAGAAAATTTTAGTGGAAGAAAAATTAGATAATTACGAAATTATTATCGTAGATGATGGCTCTATTGACAATACCGTTGGTTTAATTAATAACTTTAATAAAACAAATTCAAATATTAAAATAATTTCTCGTAGTTCAAACCCTTCACTTCCTCTATCCATTTGGGAAGGGATTGATGTAGCAATATGTAAAAACGTCATGTGGCTAGATGCCGATGGCTCTATGCACAACAAAGCTGTAAAAGAATTAGTCATAAGTTATTTTGAAAATCAAAAAGTAATTATCGGTTCAAGATTTGTTGAAGGTGGGGGGTATAAAGGTGTTACTGAATTGAATAATAAGTCATTCCTAAAGGCAGCTTTTAATGTTAGTAAGTCTGAAGACTCTGTCCTCGGAATGATTGTATCTATTATGTTTAATAAACTTTTAAATTTAATTTTGAAATCAGAAGTAAAAGATCTAACTAGTGGTTTTATAATTCTTAAAAAAAAATATTTATCAAAATCTTTATTTGATGATTCAAATTATGGAGAGTATTTTTTGAACATTGTGACATTTTTAATGAAATCAAATATTCCTATAAAAGAAATTGGTTATATTTGTGATACTAGAAAGTATGGAAAATCAAAAACAGCTTCATCAATATTTCAATTAATATCAAGAGGAATTCCATATTTAACAACAGCATATAAATGCAGGGTAGAATTAAAACTATGAAAATATATGATTCAAATAATTTGCTTTTAGCACAAAAGATAATTCCATTTTCTACAGATTCTCAAAAGCAATTTTTTACAGAGGACTATTTAGATTTTCAAGTTGCATCTTTTTCTTTAGAAAAAGATAGTGTAATCGAACGTCATATACACAACAAACAAAATAGGATTATAGAAACTACTTCTGAAGTTCTAATTTTATTAAGTGGAAGAATAGAAGTAGAAATATATGACAATAATTTAAAATTTATAGATAAATTTTTAATAATGCCCGGTGAAATCATTGTTTTGTTTTCGGGAGGGCATTCATTAAAGATCATTGAAGAAGCTAAATTTATTGAAATAAAGCAGGGGCCTTTCGATGAAAACAATGATAAAAAAAGATTTTAATGATTCGAGTATTTAAACCTTGGATTACGTTTACCAACTCTTTTGATGTATTTAAGGCAGCATTAAAAAAAGAAATTTCTGGATCAAGTATTTATGTAAAAAAATTTGAAACTGAATTTTCCAAAAAACACAACAATATGTTTTCAGTTGCTGTTTCGAATGGTTCAGTCGCATTAGACCTAGTGTTAAACAGTTTAGATTTAAACGAAGAGGATGAGATAATAATTCCATCCTTAACTATAATTTCTTGTTTAGCTTCTATATCAAGAACACCGGCAAAGCCAATATTTTGCGATGTAAACTTCGATTCATGGAATATGACACTTGATAACGTAAAGGAAAAAGTTACGAAAAATACAAAAGCAATTCTTGCTGTTCATACATATGGATTGCCATGTGATATTGAAAAAATTTCAGAATTCTGTACTGAAAATAGCATTACTTTAATTGAAGATTCGGCTGAAGCTCATGGAATTTTTGTCAATGATAAACTTTGCGGCACATTTGGTGATTTTGCTACATTCAGCTTTTATGCAAATAAACATATCACTGCTGGAGAAGGGGGAATGATACTATCTAGAGATAAAGACAACTATTCAAAATTTTTACAAATGAGAAATTTAGATTTTACAAAAATTAATCGTTTTAAAACAAATAATTTATATTGGAATTCTAGGCTAGGGGGCCTTCAAGCAGCTTTGGGCTACTCTCAAATAAAAAATAAAACCTATGAAAAAATTATCCTTAAAAAGAAAAAACAGGGATATTTTTATAATGAACTGTTAAGCAAATATAGCGACTATTTTTATTTACCTTTAAAACAGGTAAACGATGTTAATAATAATTATTGGGTATATGGCCTAGTATTAAAAAGTCCTGGCTTAAGGGATAAGTTACTCGAATTATTGATGAATGATAACATTGAAAGTAGACCTTTTTTTTGGCCACTTCATCAACAACCATCTTATGAAAACAATTATGAGGAAATATTTCACCTTCCAAATTCAGAATATTTAGGTAAAAACGGATTTTATATTCCCTTAGGGTCGCATATGAGTAAAAAAAAGCAAAAGTATGTTGTAACTAGATTAGTTTTTAATATTGAAATATTTCACCTTCCAAATTCAGAATATTTAGGTAAAAACGGATTTTATATTCCCTTAGGGTCGCATATGAGTAAAAAA